>Ga0265298_10000018_pt1 | contig 238457 bp, 239 predicted proteins | sample AusTroGonzalo_MG_3_FD_193486 | JGI IMG/M metagenome (GOLD analysis project Ga0265298, IMG submission 193486) | Bovine rumen microbial communities from tropical cattle in Woodstock, Queensland, Australia - Gonzalo_01 | ecosystem: Host-associated > Mammals > Digestive system > Stomach > Rumen ...
CCAGTCTAAAGTTTTTCATTTCGATCTCCTTTTTAGTAACGTTTCACCAACGTTTCCGTTTACAATACCAACATTACTATAACGTTACTAATCTGTCAATAGTAACGCAGAAGAAATTTTGCAGAAATATGAAACTTTTTTATAACTGCTTGTGTTGAAATGATTTAACTTTAAAATATTTTTTTGAAATGGTGAAGAAATTAGATAGAAATGCCTTAAAATACCAACATTGGTGGCTCGTTACTAATAACAAATGAATGATTTAATTGGTATAACTTACAGGAGGTTAATTATAAATAGAAAAGACGCCCACAATAAATTCCAAAGTATATTTGCCGGCATTTTTCCCTGTCAATTTAAGAGTCCCCTGCCGTATTACATATGTGCCTCCGAGCTCACCGGAGTCCCTGCTCAGTTCTCCAGTCAAGGAAACTCCGTCTGGAAGTGGGTCAGGGTGATAGGTATATGTAAAAACAGGATCTGCCTCTCCACTATTTTTCCAAGCAGCATTAGCTTTAACAGTAATAATCGAACTAGACCCCTTACCTCCGCTGTGGGATGATGAGCGCAAATTCAGCTCATTCTCGAGGAAATCACAGGAAATAAACAGACTCAGAGAAATAAAAATAAACGTTATTAAGCATAATGCCTTTCTAAACATAATACTTTCTTTTATTGATATGGATCTGCCACTGTTGTAAGACGCTGGTCCCTTATATTACCCAGGTTATGGCCACCGACATAAAGTGTTGTAATTACACTATTATTCGGATGAGTATTAAATGATTGTCTTGTTGACTTATAATTTGACATATCGTTTGTCATAAGTCTGTTGCTTGGAGAAACCTCGGGATTATTATCATCACATATTGCAAAGAGCGCTGTAAGGGCAGGCACATTCACATGTTCTGTGAAGTCCCAGGAACTAATAACATCTCCAAGCAGTGCAGGTGTCATAGCAAAGCAATGGCTGAACCAATAGAGAATATCTTCTATATGTGACAATTTTGTACGGATTGGGAATGTTACAACTACACTCTGGCAACGGTCAAACATTCTGTTTACAGTTGTGACATTCGAGAAGTCCCAATTGCGCATGTTCAATGCTGTCACGAAGCTTGGGTAGTCTCTCCAGCAGGCGAACATATAGGACATATCGGTTACATTTGAAGTCCTGAAGCCTGATACATCAAGTGTAGTAAGATTGCTGTTTGAGCACAGATAGAACATATGGCTCATATTTGTGACATTGGAAGTGTCAAGACCGCTGACATCCAGACTTCTGATATTCATCTTCTTTGAAGCTACACCAGAGCCATCAAGAGCGGTACTCGAGAACATATAGGACATATCGGTCACACTTGCAGTATTGAAGTGCAGGAACTTGCCGTATCTTGGATCTTCAGAATCTGTTACTTTTTCTGAATCCAATACAACTGATGTCAATCCTGTGCAGCCATAGAACATATGGGACATATCATTGACAGCCGAAGTATCAATACCTGTCAGATCTATAGAAGTATAATTGGTCTTTTCTCTGAAGAACTCGGCCAAGGAGCCTGCTTTGAACTTGAATGTGTTGCCTACTTTGTCAGAATGCCAGTAGATATGACCGCCATCATGCCATATCTTGACATTCTTTATTCCAAGATACTCCACACCCTGTGGACCTGTAGCAGACCGGCTGAAGGATGTTACGGGATAAGAATCATACAGAGCATCAACTATATATTTAAAATGATCAATATTAATATCCGGATCTTGTTCAGATGAGAAAGTTGCTTCTATATTTACAGCACCATCCGGCATTGTAAATGAATACAGGTCACCGCTTATAATTGGGGTTATTGTCTTTGTTGGGGTTCCCCATGTTATAGAGACATTGTCCAGTTCAGAGCCGCTTAACGCTTTAATATAGACGGTGACCAGGTCGCCGGCAGCTGCAACATTATAAGAAACATTGGGCTGAACAACTCCCTTTTCATCATCAAAATCCAGATTTATACCATGGACTTTTGCAGTGATATAACCAAGCTGCCAGATTCCGTTATCCATGTGACCGCTGATGACAGCCAGCGAATCTGCCGGCATAACTACTTCTATGTCATCTTCGATATTGCCTGCTGAATGGGTCAAGGTGAAGTTATAAGTGCCTGCAGTCAGTCCAGAGACTGTATATTCAAATGGATATCTGGCAGATGCGCTTTCGGCATTCACATAAAAAGGACCGCCTGTGGATGTGCCTGTATAGGAAATGGTCAGCTTATCATCCACTGCTGCAGGTGCTGTAACAGATATACGTACAGTGCCGGCAACAACATCAGTTACAAGCTTGTTGACCGGCACATCAACATTCACAGAGGTATTTTCAACATTTACAACATTGGAGAAACCTTCATATATGACACTGGAGCCATTTTTTATCCGGATTCCGAACACCCATGGACCAGGGGAATAATAACCAAGGCTCATTCCTGCGGAATAGTTTATGGTCAACCAGTCGGTGGCACCATGTATTTTGGTACCGGCCGGATCTATCCACTGAGGAACTGCATTGTACTGATATGTAAGGGATGTCCAGTAGCTGCCACCAGCGTTCACAGTCTTCTGCACGCCAGAAGAATCTCCGTCCACAGTAAGACATACCTTAACCAGACCGCTTGACTTAGATGCAGAAGAATCGGATACCGATCCATTGTCACAACCAGAAAGAATAATAAAGAGAACAAATAACAATGTAATAAATGATACTCTCTTCTTCATCAATGTTCCTTTATTGTCAGACGGGCGTTTTTTATGCTGTTTCCACCACCGATATACAGCTGAACGTTATCTTTGGTCCAATACTCTTCGGCATATCGGTTATAGAAATTTCCACCACTTGCAGTCATGGTTTTTTCACGGAAGATGTAGTTCGCTGCGTTATTATCTCCTGGTAATTTGTTCTCTTCGTTTCCGAACATAGATGTTTTAGAATTACCATAAATACTATTCTGGTAATCAGCATGATTTGCAAATGTCCAAGTTGCTACAATATTTTTAAACATTGCAGGAGTTAATGAAAGACATTGGCTGAACATATATGTCATTGTAGTAAGACTTGCAAAGTTGGTTGTTAATGGGAATAAGAATCCTGCATTCATCAGCTCCTGCCGGTCAAACATTTTGGCTGTAGTTGTGACATTTGTGAAATCCCAGTTCCGCATATCAATTTCAGTCAAGTGCCCTGGACAGAGCCTTGCACCATAATTATAGCAGGAGAACATACAGGACATGTCAGTTACATTCGATGTTCTGAAGCCTGAGACATCCAGCTCTGAAAGTTGCCAGCACATATAGAACATGTGGCTCATATTTGTAACACTGGAGGTATCAAGACCGCTGACATCCAAAGTAGCCAGACTCATCGCCGATGGTGGCTCGACATCTACTGTGGCACTGCAGAACATATAGGACATATCTGTTACATTGGCAGTATTGAAGTGAACAAACTTTCCATATCTAGGATCTTCGGAATCTGTTACTTTTTCTGAATCCAATACAATTTCTGTCAACCCTTCGCATCCCCTGAACATTCCAGACATATTGGTGACAAGAGAAGTATCTATACCAGAAAGGTTAATATATGTAAAAATATTGCAATCCTTGAAGAAGTTGGCCATGGAACCGCTTTTAAACCTGAATGTGCCGGCATCGTTCTTCCAGCAGATTTTATTCTGCACGGAGTCATACCATAACTTCACGCCCTTTATTTCAAAGTAATCCCCTGTGGCATGACCGCTGTCATAACCAAAGGATGTGGCGGCAGGATGAGATTCATGTATAATTTTAAACAAAGCTTTGAAAAGCGGGATTTCTATATCTGAGCCCACACCTGAATATACGGCATTTATAGTCACATCATCAGCATCTGGCATCACAAATGTGTACAGACCATTGTCCGGAGTTATCGGATTTACGGAACCGCCGGTCCATGTGACACTTACGTTGCCCTGAAGGACATTGCCCGAATATGGATCCAAATAGAAGGAAACCTTGTCTCCCGCTGCTGCAGAAAGAAGATTGATCTGATAACCGCATCCAACAATGTTCAGATTTATAGGATGAACCTTTACTGTAATATATCCAAGCTGCCAAACACCATTCTCAATGTGCCCTGTGATCTCAGCCCTCTCGCCGGCACGGAGGTCTACTGCTATAGCTGCACCGGCACCAGTAGATGAATGATTTAACGTGAATGTATAGTATCCAGAGGAAAGGCCACTCGCGGTGTAGGTGAATTCTGAGGTGCCGTTGCCAAGTGGGGTTGCGGTGGCAGAACCAGAGCCACTTGCTGTGCCGCTCCATGCCACAGTCATTGCCTCTGCAGCAACAGTCGGAGCTGTTACAGTTACACTGACAGTGCCGGAAGCTGCCTGAATAATCTTATTTACCAGAACATTTACTGCCGCATGGTTTGCATAAATACTGGTGACAGGAGAGGTACCCTGGTAGACAAGAGTAGATCCATACCTTACCTGTACCTCAAAAATCCATTCACCGGCTGTAAAACTTCCAAGAGAAGCAGGAGAACCTGCGCTGCAACTAGGAATGAGTATAAACTGATTATTTGTAGAGCCATGAATAGGCCGGTCCTGACTCCACTGGGGAGTGGCCCTATAAAAGAACTTCAAGTTGGCAGGATCATAATCGCTGCCTACAGAAATGCTTTTCTGGCTGCCGGAAGATTTATCTACAGTAAGGGATACATCGACAAGGCCGCTGGACTTGGCAGCAGAGGAGTCGGATACAGATCCGTTGTCGCATGCGAGAATGCAGAAAAATACTAATGTTATAAGACAAATGATTGCGCTTATGCTGCTTACTTTCGCCTTCAACTTATATATTCTCCTATTCCTATCCTAATTAAATCTTCCTCTCGGTTTTCCACCGTACAGAGGCGCCCAGCCGGGTGCCTCCGCATGGTGGGGCACCATGGGACGGGATAGACCCGCCCCGGTGTCTCACCTAAAAACCTGAAGCAATATGCTTACGGAGCGTCTGCCGCGAATGTTACTTCGAAGTTTGTATTAGCTGCCGGCATATAGAATGTAGCAGTATGAGTTGCATCATCATACTCGCCTGCAGGACTAAGTGCACCAACATGATAGCCATCATTTGGTGTTACAGACATAGATACAATGTCGTTTGCAGCAAAGATTGTGGAAGCGCCTGAATTTGCTCCATATCCAACTGTTCCGTTTGTACCAGCTGTAAAGGTTACCTTGTAACCGACCTCAACATAAAGTGACAGGGATTCTGTTACTCCAGCTGTCTCATCGATTGCAGAGCAGGTAACTACATACATTCCACAGGTTCCCTGCTGGAATGAGTATCCATATGTATAATCTTCCGCTGGAGGTGTAGGCGCTACACCATTAACCGGTGCCTCGTCAGTGCCTCTGATACACCACATAAACTTCAGTGGATTACCCTGAGCAGACTTAGCAGAAGCTGTAATTGTAAGTGGTGTGCTTGGAGCTACAGATGTTGCACCAGCAGCTGTTGCAAGAGTGAAATCTGTGATTCCAGGTGCATTGATTGTTATCTCGCTTGAATGCCACTTTCCACCATCGATTGTACCAGTGATATTTGAAGTCTGTCCTGCGAATACAGTTACTGCCTGAGCAGCTCCCTCAGTTATCGCGTTACCCTCATCGGTATAGCGGAATGTGAAGGTATATGCACCAGGAGTCAGACCATTTTTAGTTCCAGTATATGTTGCAAGACCATCGGCGTATCCGGAGCGGGTCATTGTCACTCCACCTGCACTGCAAGTAACAGTAAGATTCTCATGTTCTACAGGACCAGCTCCACCGGTGGCTGGCACTTTTACTGTGATAGATACTGAACCTGTGCCAGTACCATCAGGAGTTACTGTTACTTCTGGGCTTGTGTGGCCGGTATAGAGAGTATAATCTACGCTTCCAGAGTAAATTACAGATGATCCCTTGCGCACCTCTACATCAAATGTCCACTCACCTGCTGTGAAATTTCCCAGGTTTTTTGGAGCGGCTCCTACACTATAGTTTGGGATAAGAATAAATTGGCCATTTGTATCGCCATGAACAGGTCTGTCCTGAACCCAATTATGAGTAGCGCAATACCAATATGTCAGTCCATCAAGGTTTGTATCACTTCCAATAGTTCTCTGTACACTTCCCTCAACATCAACACCAAGGGATACACTTACTACTTTTGTAGAAACAGCACCATCAGCATCGTCTTTGCTCATGCCGTTTGAGCATGATGCGAACAGCACTGCCAATATAACAAGTACTGTCATCAAAACTTTTCCTCTTTTCATTATTAACTCCTTAATAATAATATTTCTTATTTATATTTTATTTATATACATTTCTGTAAATAAAGTCAATAAAAAAACCAACATTGCAAAAGTACTAAAATTGACAACTAGTGTCAAGCAAAAAATTTAAATTCTTTCATTCACTTATTTCCCACCAAACAGTGCCCAATTGTTGCTGAAGTTCCACTGGAGTCCAATGGTGACATGCGGCTTAAGATCGAAGTCCTTCATCCAGTCCAGGCTTACGTCTGCGGTGAACTGCAGGTTCTTATATAATGTAAAGTCAAAGCCGACTGATGATCTCCAGAGCAGATAAGTGTTTATACCCTCATCATCATTAAATTTAATATTATATTTAAACCAGGCGGGGCCAAGCATTGTACTAATATAGAAGTTAGGTTGACCCTGCAGAGAGTTTATGCGCCAGTTAAGACCTGTACCAAAGAGAAGTGTGTACATGTAGGCATGATCTGCCTTGAGTCCCGGGAAATCCTTCTCCACCAGATTGTCGGGCACTTCTGCTATTCCTGTATCTACCAAAAGGAACCAATGAGGCATGATGGCGAATGTGCCTTCCAGATCTATATCTGTTTCTCCTGCCTTGATTCCGATTATATTCCGGCTCTGACCGGCAGGCACTGTCTTAAAGGTAGAAACTGTCTCTCCCTCTTCGGTCACACGGGTGCCTGGTACAGAATTAGCCTCCTCCAGGGCAGCCTGTGTCACAGCCATCTTGGCTTCGTACTCCTCTATCTTTGCCAGAGCCTCCTGATATGCGGTCTCGTTCTCTTCCCGCTCCTTGGAGATGCGGGCAAGCTCCTCGTTCAGGGTGGCTATATCATCCTTGAGCTTGCTCTCCGAGCTGCTGAGTGCATTGTTTCTTCCCCGGAGCCAGCTGTTCTGTCCTGCAAGATCCGAGTTCCGCCGCTCCAGCTTGTCCTTTTCGGCTTTAAGGGCAGTATAATCGAACTCCTGCTGGGACATCTTGCGCTCAAGATCTTCCAGCTGAGCCCGGAGTTCTGCTATCTGGGCATTCTGAGAAAGGATTATTTCATCGTTAGGGTTGGTTAAAGTATTGGTTGTGTTAGTATCCATGGTATCCTCGATGATACGTACAGGTGGTGAGTCTTCTTTCTGTTTCGTAGCGATCACAACACCAGCCGCGGCAATCAATGCAAGTGCTATTGCGACTGCTATTATGACTCCTTTCTTCAACAAACAATACCTCTAATCGTTTTATCGGCAGATTAATAAATAAACTCAAGAAAGGTATTATATTCAATATATATACCAACATTTTAGTATAATCTACCAACGCAATTGAGGTCAAGGGAGCGAAAATCATCAAAGAGCCTCGCAATTTACTGGTGCCATCACCGTCTTTTTGATTGTCTGTCTGAACTTTCTCATTTTCCTCCCCTTTTGTTCAGTAACATTTCACCAACGTTTCCGCTTTACAATACCAACATTACTATACCGTTTCTAAACTGTCAATAGTAACGCATAAGAAATTGCACTGCTTTCAGAAACTTTTTTCTAATTGCTTATATTGCAAGAATATATTCAATATGGTATACTCAAGAAAAACAATGAAAATTGAATAAATGCAGGACGGAGAGATATGGCAAAAGCAAAAAAACCACGGTTGGAACTTGTAGATATAGCAAAGGCAATCACCATTTTCCTGGTCATCCTGGGACACACCACCGGAAACCTGGAAACTCCTATGTACAGACGCGTGCTCTATTCCTTCCATATGCCCCTCTTCTTTTTCCTCGCCGGAATGTCCATACGCCCGGTGGCTCTTTTGACATGGGATAAATGGAGGAGTTTCCTGCAGAAGAACATCCTTGCCCTTGTGGTGCCCTATCTGATATGGGCTTTTGTATATGCCCCCTTCGATTTCAAGAATGTCCCGCTGTTTCTTTACGGCTCCTGGGCTGCCCTGGGGAAAGCCGGTACCCTGACTTCCCTGTGGTACCTGACCGCATTCTTCGTTGCAAGGATAATAACAGAGGCGGTCATCTCGCTGCTTGGCTGCCTCAAGGTCAAAAACATGCAGAAAGCCTGCTTCTTCAGTGCCATTCCAGCCTTTGCCCTGGGTTTCCTGCTTCCTTATCTTAAGTGCGGGTACCCCTGGTGCGCAGATGTAAGCCTGGTAGCAGCCGGTTTCATACTCCTGGGCATTGCCTTCCGGAACCCTATTCTTATTTTTGCCCAGCAGAAGGGATGGTTACTGGGGCTGGCCTGCGCCGCAAGTACAGTGATATTCGCAGCCGGCACAGTGCTCCGCGGAGATGCCCTGGACCTGAGCCTTATGTGCGGCGGTATATATGGAAATATATTCTGGTTCATGCTCAACAGCATCACCGGTTCGTTGGTGGTGTTCACTGTCTCGATGATACTCACCCGCATTGCAAGGGAGGGAGCTCATCCATTCAGCACTGCAACCATAAGCTATATCGGACAGCATACTCTGGGAATCTTCATACTGCATAAAAATATGCTCCAGGCTTTGATATTGCCCTGGATCTGCTCCTTTATCGCGGGACCTGCCCTGCTCACCGCATTCCTGGGAAGCTGTGCCGCCCTTGGTGCCTCAATGCTGCTCTGCGTCATCATTGAAAAATATGTGCCCCAGCTCCTTGGCCAGTTCCCTAAATATGAGTGAAGTTTTACCCGATTCTTTCGTTGACATCTGGATTTCCATATATTAGATTATGTTAAGAGGTATGAAATGGACAAACTTGACTTGAACTCTTTTACAAAAGAACAGATTGAAAAGGCAATGGAGTGTAAAACACCAGAGGAACTTATTGCTTTGGCTAAGAAAGAGGGCATCGAGATTACAAAAGAACAGGCCGAGGCATATCTCGAAGAACTCCAGAATGTAGAACTTAGCCACGAAACCCTTGATAAAATTGCTGGGGGGAAGCCCGGGCCAAAGTGTACTGATAATAAAAATATGCAAGTTTCTCTCTTTTCCTACAATGATTAAAAAGGGATAAATATGGACAAGCCTGACTTAAACACTTTCACAGAAGAACAGATTGAAAAAGCAATGGAATGCGAAACTCCAGAAGAACTCATAGAATTCGTCAAGAAAGAGGGTATCGAGATTACAAAAGAACAGGCAAAGGCTTATCTTGAAGAATTACAGGATGTGGAACTTGACCACGAAGCCCTTGAAAAAGTTGCTGGCGGTGGAGAAAACTCACCCGGGGAAAACTCACCAGAAAAGCAGGCCCTATATAAACTTATGAAGTCGTATAGATAAGTTTGACTAAAAGCCCCTTGGTTGGGTCAAAAAAAAAGACCAGCATAAAGCTGGCCTATTTTTTTGCCCGAAAGAGGACTTGGCCTCCGGCCCGCCCCCTTGCCACTTGCTCCTCGCTCCTGCTCGGCGCTCCCGGGTTTCAAGTCCTCCCTTGGTATGGTCAAAAAAAATAGCCAGCATAAAGCTGGCCTATTTTTTTGCCCGAAAGAGGACTTGAACCTCCATGGCCGTGAAGCCACTAGAACCTGAATCTAGCGTGTCTGCCAATTTCACCATTCGGGCTTGAACATACCTATAATAATGGAGCAATGGATTCTTGTCAATAAAAATCACCTTGTTTATTTATAGATAAAATGGTATTTTAATCCCAAAGGAATATGAATGGGTATTAAGGTTCTGTTTATTGGCGAAATTGTCGGCAAGTCAGGCGTTTTCTGCGTCAAAAAGCTCCTGCCGAAGCTCAAGGAAGAGTATGGGCTGGACTTTGTCATCGCCGCAAGCGAAGGGGCTACCGGCGGTTTCGGAATAGGCAAGACCCACTCCATCTACCTGCGGAAGCTTGGTATTGATGTCCTTACCTCAGGCGAGAAGATTTTCTTCAAGAAAGATATTGTAGAACACCTTCCAAAGGCACCCTGGCATCTGCGGCCTATCAACTTCCCATACAACTGTCCTGGACGGGGATGGCGGATCTACACTGTGGGTGACAAGAAAATCGCTGTCATCAACATACTTGGGAATTCCGGCTTCACCCGTACCCATCTGAACAACCCGTTCCTGATCCTTCCGGAACTGGCGGCAAAAGCCAAAGCCGAGACACCTATAGTAATCGTGGATTTCCATGCCTCCACCACTGCCGAGAAAAAGACTATGTTCTACATGATGGATGGAAAGGTGAGCGCTGTTATAGGCACCCACACCAAGGCCCTCACTGCCGACAGCAAAGTGCTTCCCGGCGGAACTGCCGTGATATGCGACTCGGGCCGCACCGGAAGCCTCAACTCGGTAGGCGGTCTGGAACCCGAAATAGAGATTAAAAAATATATGACCCAGCTGCCTGAGCGCTCAAAGGAGTGCTGGGAAAACCTGGAGCTGCAGGGCGTGGTTCTGGATATAGACACGGAAAGCGGCAAAGCCCTCTCCATAGAGCCTATCCGGAGAAGCTGCCCCTTTGAGCAAGGAGAGAACACAGATGTATGAATGTGGCGTAGTACAGAAGATTTCTGACAAAATAGTTACTATAAAGTGCGGCACCAACAGCACCTGCGCCGCCTGCAAATCCCCAATATGCAGAAAAAAGGACCGCATCTTCGAGGTGCGGAACAGCCAGGGTTTCGAGCTTGCCGAGGGGGACGAGGTTGAGTTCCTGCTTCCATCCGGCCGCACCGTGTTCGAGAGCTTCCTTGTTCTTATCCTGCCTCTGCTTCTTTTTATCGTTTTCTACTACATCGGCAAAGGAATATTCGGCGCAGAAAGCGAAGGAAAGAATATACTCTGCGGGGTGCTGGGAATTGCCAATGGTTTTCTTATTGCCCTGTTCTATACAAAGCTCAGGGGCAGCAAGGATATGCCGGTAATAACCCGGAAGTGCTGATCAACTAGACTTCCAGGTCTCTTTCTCCAAAATAAGATTCTTCACAATTGCTGTGGCATAGATGGCTGCAGTCTCGGCCCTCAGTATATTCTCCCCAAGGTACACTGGCTTGAAGCCTTTTGCCTCCAGGATTTCTATATCCTTCTGGGAAAGCCCGCCCTCGGGACCGATGAAAAGGCTCACCTTCTTAAAGTGGCCGTCCAGATACTGATGAATGCTCTTTCTCTCCATTGGGGACTGGTGGAAGAAGAGACCTGTCTCGTCCGATGACACAGCCGGGATATCATCAACCTTGATCATGGTTTCAATCGTGGTATGGATTGATGTGCCGCTCTGCTGCATAGCCTCTTTTATGATGCGCTGCCACCGTTCCGGTTTCTCGTTCTTGAAATCCTTAAGGCGGATCTGGGAATACTCGGTCTCCACCGGCACTACTGCTGCAACACCAGCCTCCACAGCCTGCCGGATTATTAGGTCCATGTTCTTACCTTTGATAAGGCTCTGATAAAGCACCACCTGGGTGTTCCGGCTTCCTGTGGAGGCATCTTTTTCTGCGTCGGTTCCGGCAGGAAAAAGCTCCAGGGTACAGCCATCTTCATCAAAACGGGAGACTATGCCCCGCCACACCGAGCCGTCGGAAGCTGTACACTTAAGCTCTGCTCCAACTTTGACCCGGAGCACATTCTTGAGGTAATGGGTATCTTTCTCGTCCAGGAGCACACTGGAAGACCCGTCAAAAGAGGCGGGAAGAATAAACTGCTTCACTTGGCTTTTATCTCGCCTGCCTTGAGCATCCGCACTGCTTCCTGCAGCACAATGTCAAACTCAAGGTCGTAGACCGGAGAATCGTTGTTGGTGAAGTTCACCTCGTTGCGGATAATCTTTCTGAGGACTCTGTCCTCCATCACTATTCCCTCGCTCTTGAGCTGCTGGATAAAGGTGTCAATCTTCAGGTCGGATGGCTTTGGATTCTCCTTGACAAACTTCTGTACCCGGTACTCCTCGATCAGTTTCTTGTAGGAAGCTTTCTCCTCTTCTGTAAGCTCCCGGTCCTTCACCTCTTTTGCAGGAGGAATTCCCACCTTGTCGATATTGATATCCTTAGGTGTGTAGTACTTGCCCATGGTAAGCTTGAAGCCATCTTTTCCAAGGGAGCGGAGCTGCTGCACAGAGCCCTTTCCATAGGTGGTCTCGCCTACAAGCACTGCACGGCCGTTGTCGCTGAGTGCGGCAGAAAGAATCTCGGCGGCAGATGCAGAACCACGGTCTATGAGCACTGCAATAGGAACAGACTTGGAAATCTTCACTTTCTTGGTAGCATTGTAAACATGGTTCCAGGACTGAATCTTGCTCTTGGTGCTGACTATGACGCCATCATCCAGGAAGAAATCGGCAATCTCAACAGCAGATTCCAAAACTCCGCCCGGGTTGCTGCGCAGGTCGATGACCAGATACTTGATCCTCTTCTTGGAGAAGTTATCAAGGGCTTCCTTTACTTTTTCAGGTGTGTTGGCCGAGAACTGGATGATTCTGAGATATCCTATGTTCTTTTCAATGATATCTGATTTGACAGAAGGAACTTCTATGATTTCCCGTACAATATCATAGGAGAATGTTATATCTTTGTCCCGGAGGAAAGTGATGTTGACAGTGGTGCCCGGCTTTCCCCTCATCATCTCGGTAGCCTCGTTAAGGGTCATGGAATCGGTAGACTTGCCGTCCACTTTGATTATATAGTCGCCGGCCCTTATACCAAGCCGGTATGCCGGAGTATCTTCGATAGGAGCAACAACTTTCACATAAGGGTTATAATCCTCGTCTACAGCTGCGCTTCCAGGCTGTTTGGTTATATAAAGGCCAACTCCGCCGAACTCTCCCATGGCAGACTCGGAGGCAGCTGCCATCTCTTTCTCGGTCATAAAGACAGAATGGGGATCTCCTATGGCTTCGAACATTCCTTTCATAGCCCCTTCGAACAGAGCCTGCTCATCAACCTCGTCAATATAGTAGGTCCTGATGAACCGCATCATCTCGTCAAATATTAGGCCATACTGGCTGTTCTTCCCAGCTCCCTGTGCAAAGGTCACCGGTACAAAGGCCAGGAAAAGAATTATTGCCATAAGGGCTCCTGAGAGCCATACCCAAATTTTTCTGTCTTTCTTCATACTTTCAATATCGCTTTACTTATTAGATTTGTCAATATATACTGTATGTAATGAGAAAATTGCTTTTTGCCGGATTTATATGGGAAGTGATCCGGTTTCTTTATATGTACGTCTTTGCCTCTGCAACACAGAACCTCGATCTGTTCATGTGGATGAATGCCCAGCAGATCGTGACAGCCCTGGGTATGTTCTTCCTGGCCTACGACTTCGATAAATACAGGCATTACGCCATGCTGATGCTTGCGGCCAAGCTGTTCGGGATACTGGCAGACTTCATCTTTATATTCAAGCTGGGAAGCGCTGCAAAATCCCTTGATATGACATCCTTCCTGATCCCGGCCTTCGCGCTGGTGCTGGATCTTTTCTTCGGATGCATCCTTTTCTTTGCTTCCCGGAAGCCGGAGGATGAGGAATGATGGCTTATATCCAATACCCTGAGTGGCTCCACCCCGAGATTATCCCGGGACTCCCTGTCCGCTGGTACGGCTTTATGTATCTGGTGGCTTTTGTCATCGCATTTTTCCTACTGCGGAAGCAGATGTCAGAACGGGGTATTCCCTCACCTAATGACGAGGCTATGAACCTGATAACCTGGGGCATCATCGGACTGCTTCTGGGAGCCCGTGTGTTTGCAACTATTGTTTACGATGATACTGTGCTCTACCTGACCCACCCATGGCTTATCTTCTGGCCCTTTGACAGCAGAATGCACTTCACCGGATTCCAAGGGATGTCCTACCACGGCGGTGTGATCGGAGGCGCTCTTGGAGTTCTTTTCTACTCCATCAGGCACAAGCAGAGCTTCTGTGCCAATGCAGACATGATGGTGACTGCCATTCCTTTCGGCTATTTCTTCGGCCGCATCGGCAACTTTATAAATGCAGAGCTCTATGGGCGTGTAACAGATGCCCCTATCGGGATGATGTTCCCGGAACAGGACCAGCCGCGGCACCCAAGCCAGCTGTATGAGGCCTGCTTTGAGGGACTTCTGCTGGGTATTCTGATGTGGTTTGTTTTCCGTAAGATGAAGCTTAAGGACGGGGTGCGGATGGGACTCTACCTGTTCTGCTACGGCTTTATCCGGTTCTTTATTGAGTTCTTCCGGGAGCCGGATGAGAACTTGGGATTCATACTCCTGAATTTCACCATGGGACAGGTGCTGTGCCTGCTCATGATGATAATAGGAGCCTCGGTTATTCTGATCAGAAGCAGAAAGACTACTTGATTCTGTACTCGGAGCTTTCAAGCAGGTTGCCGGCCGCATCATAGCGCTTTACTGAATAGCGGTAGTAGGTGCCGTCTGCCTTTATGTTCTTCTTCACCACAGTAAGACCTTTGTCCAGGTACTCGTAGGTCTTGAAGTTCTTCAGCTTTCCTTTGGCGCCGTACTCGGTCTCCTTGGACAGCCTGCCGTTCTTGTCATATTCATATGTGTAGAAGTCATCCAGCTGACCGTCGGTATAGAGGCACTCCTTCACCAGCTTGCCGGTGGCATCATACTCGTAGGTATGGGTCTCGCCTACTTCTGCTGTATTGTCGTAGAGGATAGTCATCTTCACCAGCTGACCTTTGGAATTGTATTCCTTCACCCTCTGGTCGTAGGGGGCAAAGTTCTTGGGCACCTTCGGATCCGGCTGGGGTGCCAGGGGTGTTGTGGTCTGAGAATTTGATGCCGCAAAGAGCGGGGATGCCATAAGGATGGCAAGTGAAATAATTATCAAAATGCAAACAGTTTTTCTCATTGTGCTTTCTCCTTGTCGCGGTTCTTGATCACGTTGCGCCGGATCTTGCCGCTTATGGTCTTTGGAAGCTCATCCACAAACTCCACGATTCTCGGATACTTATAAGGAGCTGTGGTGTGCTTCACATAGTCCTGTATTTCCTTAACCAGCTCAGGAGTTCCTGGGCGGTACTCTTTTGTAAGCACTATGGTGGCCTTTACTACCTGGCCCCGGATAGGATCCGGCGCACCGGTGACAGCGCATTCCAGCACGGCGGGATGCCCTTCCAGAACGCTCTCCACCTCGAAGGTGCCGATGCGGTAGCCGGAGCACTTGATAACGTCATCGCAGCGGCCCATGAACCAGTAGTAGCCGTCCTCGTCCCGCCATGCGGTGTCACCGGTAAAGTAGTAGCCGTCATGGAACACTTCCCTGGTTTTGTCCGGCTCTCCATAGTATTCACATACTAAACCGGGGAAACGGCCTGCAGTTGCAGGGAATTTATCCTTGTCCAGCTTGAAGCAGATCTGGCCGCTTACCGCAGTGCCCATCTCCTCAAGCTCATCGTTGAGGAGGCAGATGTTGTAGTATGGGGCCGGCTTTCCTGCAGAGCCCGGCTTGATCTTCTCTCCCTCGAAGTTGAAGAGGAATACTGTGGACTCGGTCTGACCGAAGCCTTCTCTGATCTCAAAGCCTGTAAGCTCCTTCCATCTGTTGAAAACCTCGTCGGAAAGAGGCTCCCCTGCGGTTGAGCAGTGCTTTATGGAGGAAAGGTCGTAGCAGGAGATATCCTCGTGGATAAGGAAGCGGTAGATGGTAGGTGGAGCACAGAAGGTTGTGACCTTGTATTTCTGCACCTGCTCCAGAAGATGCACCGGCTTGAACTTGGAATGGTAATCGTATACAAAGAGGGCTGTCTCGCAGATCCACTGTCCGTAGAGCCGGCCCCAGCTTGTCTTGGCCCAGCCTGTGTCTGCCACAGTCAGGTGGAGGCCTCCCTTCTGGACATGCTGCCAGTATTTGGCTGTAACTATGTGTCCCAGGGGATAGAGGAAGTTGTGGATTGCCAGCTTAGGGTGGCTGGTGGTACCTGAAGTGAAGTAGCCCAGCATATAGTCGTCGTTGGTGGAGACATCTTCCCTCTTAAGTACTGGGAATGGTGCCGCTTTCTGGCAGCCAGAGGCAAAGTCTATCCATCCCTCGGGGATGTCAGAGACAGGCTTGTCCACGCCGAACTCATTTACAATTACCAGTTTCTTGAGAGTAGGAGACTGGGGCAGACAGTCGGTGATATTCTTGATAATGCCAGGTGCATTTACAGCTACCACCATCTTGATCTTGGCAAAGTTGTTCCTGTAGACCAGATCCTCCACAGTAAGCATGTGGGTGGCCGGGATAGCGATAGCCCCAATCTTGTGCAGAGCGATCACGCTGACCCAGAACTCGTAGCGCCGCTGGAGGATAAGCATTACCATGTCCCCCCGCTTTATGCCGCACTCCATGAAGAAGGAGGCAGCCCTGTCCGAACGTTCCTTCATATTGCCGAAGGAGATGGTGCATTCATCACCCTCATCGTTGGTCCATACCATAGCCCTTGCGTCTGGGGACTTCTTGGCAATGGCGTCCATGACATCATAGGCGAAGTTGAAGTTCTCGGGTATATCAAGTCTGTAGTTTTCGATGAAATCCTCATAGGAGGAAAATTCTGTCCGCGGTAAGAAAACCTCTTCCATTGTTGTAAAATCCTTGTATCAAAGTAGAATAAATGTCAAAAACCGGATGCGTCTGTCATCTGCATTCTGCTGTCCGTGAGGCAGTGATGAATCGAAATAGATTGAATCGCCTTCGTTCAAAATCACATAGTTGTCCCCGACCATTACACGGACCGAGCCCTCCAGCACATAGTTGAACTCCTGTCCAGGATGTGTCGTCGGATGAATCACCGGAATCTCTCCCGGGTTCACTGTCACAAGGAACGGGTCTGCAAGCCGGTTGGCAAAGCCATAGGCCAATGACTCAAAATGATAGTCGGCAAGCCGGTCCACCACAATACCCTTGTCCTTCCGTGTCACGAAGTAAGAAACCTTATGAGAATCCTCTCCGGAAAGGAATGTGTTCAGGTCTATGTTGTATTTCTTTCCCAGGCAGAACATGACGCTGATAGGAATCTCGGTGGTACCTGACTCCAGTTCCCGGTAGCGCTCCACAGTAACACCGCACACCTCTGCCACCTCTTCTTCAGAGAGCTCCATAATGTCGCGCAGTTCCCGCATGCGGGCTGCTACAGCTTTGTTCTGTTCACTTACCATAGATTCTCCTTATTTTTTATTATCCTTTTCCCTTATGTTCTTGCGCATGATTTTGCCGCTGATTGTCTTCGGCAGCTCATCCACAAACTCCACGATACGGGGATACTTGTACGGAGCAGTTGTCTTTTTGACAAAGGTCTGGATATCCTTCACCAGCTCATCGCTGCCAGGCCTGTATGCTGCTGCCAGCACAATGGTCGCCTTTACAATCTGCCCTCTGATAGGGTCTGGAGCACCGGTCACAGCACATTCCACAACTGCCGGATGCTGCATAAGAACACTTTCTACTTCGAAGGTTCCGATACGGTAACCGGAGCATTTGATCACGTCATCGTTCCGTCCCATGAACCAGAAGAAGCCGTCCTCGTCCCGCCATGCGGTGTCGCCTGTAAAGTAGTAGCCGTCCCGGACAACGCTGTCGGTCTTAGCTTTATCATACAGATATTCCTTGAAAAGTCCAGGGAATTTTCCATTCTTGAGAGGGAAGGCAATCTCACCCACCTCGCCGTCGTCGCAAACCTGGTTTTCACTGTTCAGCACTACTGCATTGTAGTACGGAGAAGGCTTTCCGATGGAGCCCGGCTTGATGGAGTTGGAATCGAAGTTCAGGAACGACAGGGTAGTCTCGGTCTGACCGAAGCCCTCGGTTATGCTGAGTCCTGTGATAGCCTTCCACTTATTGAACACATTCTCGGAGAGAGGCTCTCCCGCTGTTGAGCAGTGCACCAGAGAGGAAAGGTCGTAACCGGAAAGATCCTCCTGGATCAGGAACCGGTAGATGGTAGGAGGTGCACAGAATGTGGTTATATGGTACTTCTCGATCAGGCCGATCAGGTCGATAGCCTTGAACTTGGAGTGGTAGTCGTAGACAAATACTGATGCCTGGCTTATCCACTGGCCATACATCTTGCCCCATACTGCCTTGCCCCAGCCTGTGTCAGCCACAGTCAGATGGAGTCCGCCCTTCCGCACCTTCTGCCAGAAATAGGCAGTCACAATGTGGGCCAGAGGATAGAGGTAGTCGTGGGCCACCATCTTAGGATGGCTTGTTGTACCGGAGGTGAAGTAGATAAGGGATACATCGCTGTTCTCGGTGACCCGTGGGCCGTCAAATGGAACTGCGGCAGCAACCCCTTTGTCAAAGCTTTCCCAGCCCTTCCGCTCTGCATTCACAATAACAAGATGTTTCACGGTAGGGGATTCAGCCATAGCCTGCTCCACGTGAGCAGGAACATCATTCTCATCCACAGCCACAATCATCTTGATCTTGGCCGCATTGTTACGGAACACGATATCCTCAGCTGTGAGCATGTGGGTCGCAGGGATGCAGATTGCCCCGATCTTGTGCAGGGCCAGCATGGAGAACCACCATTCATAGCGCCGCTGGAGGATAAGCATAACCATATCCCCCTTGCCTATTCCAAGGGATTTGAAGAAGGAGGCAGTCTTGTCCACATTCTCCTTTATCTGGGCAAAGGTGAAGTCCCGGCGGTTTCCCAGGTCGTCAATCCAAAGCATGGCCAGCGCATCCGGTGTCTCGGCCGCCAGCACATCCATCACATCATAGGTGAAGTTGAAGTTCTCCGGAACATTCAGCTTATAGTTATTGAAAAAGTCTTCGTATGATGAAAACTCAGTCCTGTTTACAAATTTTTCTATCAATAGCATTTAAAAAACTCCTTAGAAGATTATTGCAAGGAACTTTGCAGGCTTTCCGTGCAAAGCTCTCATTCCATGAGGCCGAGTAGAGTCAAAATAAATTGAATCCCCCGGCCCTAGAATGACTTCCTTCTTGTCAATAATCAGCCTAAGGTCGCCTTCAAGAATATAGTTGAACTCCTGCCCCGGATGGGAATTGAAATGAATTTCGCTTCCGTCATCTGCCGGGGCCACCACCATGAAGGGGTCAGCCTTCCGGTTGGCAAAGCCATAGGCCAGCGACTGGTACTTGTAGTCCCGCCGCCTCTCTATGGAGAGTCCCTGATCTTTCTTTGTAACAAAGTAGTTGTGTCTGTGAGGCTCGTCACCCGAGATAAGGGTTGTAAGCTCAAAGCCGTACTTCTTGGCCATGCTCTGGAGCACTCCCACAGGGATATCCACAGCACCGGTCTCAAGCTTCTTGTAAGCCTCCGGGGTCAGGTGGCATACTTCTGCAGCCTCCTCTATGGAGACATCCATTATCTCCCGCAGCCCCTTAAGACGGTCTGCTACCTGTTTCATCTCTTCGCTTATTCCGCTCATGCCTCAATCCCCCTTTCCTTCAAGAGTTCTGCTCCAAGCTGTGTAAGCTTGAACTTCTGTATCTTTCCGCTGCCTGTCATCGGGAATTCGTCATCCAGGAAGAATACATATTTAGGAACTTTGTACCTGGATATCTTTCCGATGCAGTAGTTGCGCACATCCTCTTCTGTAAGCACTTTTCCGGGGTAAAGGATGACGAATGCACCCACAACCTCGCCATATTTCTTGCTGGCAATTCCTGCCACCTGCACATCCTTGATCTCAGGCATGGTGCGGAGAAACTCCTCTATCTCCATAGGATAGATGTTCTCGCCGCCACGGATGATCATATCCTTGATACGGCCGGTGACCTTGAAATAGCCATCCTTGGTCTTGAGTCCCAGGTCTCCTGAGTGGAGATAGCCGTTCTTGTCGATGATCTTTGCAGTCTCCTCAGGCATCTTGTAGTAACCCTTCATGATGTTGTAGCCCTTGCAGCAGAGCTCTCCCACAACCTCAGGCGGGCACTCCTCCAGGGTATCCGGATCGATTACCTTGACATCTATGAACGGAAGCTCCTTTCCTACTGTGGTGACACGTTTTTCCAAAGGATCCTCGGTGGTGCTCTGGGTCATGCCGGGAGATGACTCGGTAAGGCCGTAGACGCTGGTTATATCCTTCATGTTCATCTCGTTCACAACCCGCTTCATAAGCTCCACAGGGCACTGGGAACCTGCCATGATTCCTGTGCGGAGGCTTGACATATCGTACTTCTTGAAGTCCGGGTGGTTCAGCTCTGCAATGAACATGGTAGGCACACCGTAGATGGAGGTGCACTTCTCGTGGTCTATGGCGATAAGAGCCTGCTTTGCGTCGAAGTGCTCCAGCATTATGTGGGTTGCACCGTGGGAGTAGATAGCCATTACGCCCAGTACAATTCCGAAGCAGTGGTACAGTGGCACCGGCAGACAGACACGGTCCTTTTCGGTGTACTTCATGCTCTCGCCGATATAGTAGCCGTTGTTCAGGATGTTGTAGTGGGAAAGCATTACACCTTTAGGGAAGCCTGTGGTTCCAGATGTATACTGCATGTTTACTACATCATCTTTCTTCACCGCATGCTCTGCCTCGTAGAGATCCTCGTCCGACACATGCTGGCCAAGCAGCATTATCTCCTGGGTGGAGAACATGCCCCGGTGCTTCTCCTGTCCGATATAGATCACATTCTTGAGGAATGGGAATGTCTTGGATTTAAGATGTCCCCGCTCGTAGTAGTCCATCTCCGGCACCAGAGTCTTGGTCATAGCAACATAGTCGTTATCCCGGTAGCCGTTGGAGAGGCACAGGGTAGTTATGTCTGACTGCTTCATCAGGTACTCAAGCTCGTGGAGCTTGTACATTGTGTTCACTGTTACAAAGACTGCACCGATCCGGGCACAGGAGAAGAGGAATGTAAGCCAGTCCGGCACATTGGTTGCCCACATGCCCACGTGGTCGCCCCTCTTTATTCCGATGGCAAGAAGCCCCTTGGCCAGCAGGTCCACACGGTGGTCGAACTGGGCATAGGTAAGCCTCAAGTCCCGGTCGGGATAGACCAGGAATTCGTGCTCCGGGTCTTTTTTAGTCTGGTATCTGAGCATTTCGCCCAAGGTCATATCAAACATGGTTGCTCCTTAGAATGGTGTGTAAACCACAGCCAGGATTTTGGCAGGCTCATTTCCTACAGAGTGGAGGTGATGGGCTACAATTGAGTCGTAATAGATGCTGTCCCCTTCGGAAAGTTCATATTTCTCCTTGCCGTATATAACCTCGATCTGTCCTTTCATTACATAGATGAACTCTTCGCCCTCATGGGTGGAAAGGTGTACATCCTTGTGGGAATCCGGGAACACGTCGATCATGAACGGATCCATGTGCCGCCCTGCCTTGTTGTGGGCCAGGGAATAGAAGTCCAGGTCCGACGCCTTTGCATTGCTCCGGTCCGAGAACCGGGTAACCTCGGTCTTCTCGTTCTTCCGGGTCAGGGATGGGCCTATATTCTCCTCGTCATCCAGGAAAGTACCCAAACGGACACCTAGGACTCTGGCAATCTTAATCAGCGGTGTCAGTCCCGGAATCAGTTTTCCGTTCTCAATGTCCACAATAGTCTGTACTGCCAGATTTGCTCTTTCGGACACATCTTCTACTGTCAGGTCGCGGCTCTCTCTGATAAATGCCACCTTGTGTCCAATCTTGTTTTTCTCGTCCATTTGGTTTCTCCTTTAACCTAATATACTAAAAAAGCCGGGATGTAAGACCCCGGCTTCTGCTTTCGCTTTTTTCCAAAGTATTACACGGGTCTACGCGTTCAGCGGTAGGTCGTATCCTGCCTTAATGACCTTAAGGTTGACCTCGTTGAACTTCTTGTTCCGGGCAGAAATGGCCTGGTCCAAGGCAAATTCAAAAGAGTCCACGCTGCAAAGCCATGGCACAATCTTGACCAGAGCGCCCAGGGCAACCATGTTGCCGGCCCGCTCGCTGCCGTTCTCTGCTGCAATCCGGTTGCAGTCAATGCCATACACTTTAATATCGGTGCGCTTAGGCTTGTTCTCAATCAAAGAGGTGTTGTAAATAAGGATTCCCCCCTCTTTCATCCGAGGCTCAAACTTGTCCAGGGAAGGCTTGTTGAGAACGATACAGATGTCTGGATGCTCTACAACAGGGGATGCAATCTCTTCGTCAGCGACTACTACGCTGCAGTTTGCTGTACCGCCCCGCATCTCGGCACCGTAGGATGGAATGTGGGATACACACTTATCCTCTTTCATAGCTGCAATGCACAGGATCTTTCCGGCGAGGATGACGCCCTGTCCGCCGAATCCGGCAAAAATAAGCTCTTTTGTCATTTCTTCTCACCTCCATCTCTGAAGCACTTGATAGGATAGTATGGTTCCATAACATTCTTTACCCATTCAGCAGCCTTAACAGGATCCACACCCCAGTTTGTAGGACACATGGAAAGGATCTCTACGAAGGAGTAGCCCTTGCCGTCGATCTGGTTCTGGATAGCCTTCTTGATGGCTTTCTTTGTCTGGTTGATGTGCTTCACATCATATACTGCACAGCGCTCGATATAGTAAGGAGCCTCAAGGGTGTTGAGGAGCTCGCAGGCTCTGATCGGCCAGCCCACTTCCTGTGGATTTCTTCCGTAAGGAGTAGTCTTGGTGACCTGGCCCTCCATTGTGGTAGGAGCCATCTGACCGCCTGTCATACCGTAGATAGCGTTGTTGATGAAGATGACTGTGATATGCTCGCCTCTGTTGGCAGCATGTACAGTCTCGCCTGTTCCGATTGCAAGAAGGTCGCCGTCGCCCTGGTAGCAGATAACCACTTTATCCTTGTGGACTCTCTTGAGTCCGGTGGATACAGCAGGTGCTCTTCCGTGGGCAGCCTCAAGACCGTCGGCATTGAGGTAGTTGTATGCAAGAACCGAGCATCCGACAGGAGCGATTACAAGAGTCTTCTCCTGGATTCCCAGCTCGTCCATGATCTGTGCAATCAGTTTATGTACAATTCCATGACCACAGCCCGCACAATAGTGGGTGTTCACATTCTTCATGGATTTTGGAAATGAATAAATTTTTTCTTCAGACATAGCTCTTAACCCTCTGAACAATCTTTTCAACCTCAGGCAGCATTCCGCCAGGACGACCCAGGAAATCTACATCGCAGTACTTTCCGGCATTGATCTGAACATCCTGGACCATCTGTCCCATGCTCATCTCTACAGTGAGGATCTTCTTAACTTTCTTAGCAGCCTCTGCAATTGCCTTCTTAGGGAATGGCCACAGGGTTACAGGGCGGAACAGACCGACCTTGATCCCCTCTGCTCTAAGCATTCTGATAGCCTTCTTGCAGATTCTGGAAGCTGTGCCGTAGGCAACGATCATGTAGTCGGCATCTTCCATATTCTGGGTGTCGTAGATAACCTCGTTTGCCTCGATCTTCTGGTAGTTCTCATAGAGGTCGTATACATGCTGCTCCAGATAGTTGTCCGGGTTCAGGCGGAGCGATGCGATGATGTGAGGATCTCTTCCCTTCGCACCGGTAAGTGCCCAGTCCTTTGGAGGAAGTTTATCTACAGCCTTAGGCAGAACCAGAGGCTCTGACATCTGTCCCAGGTATCCGTCGCCCAGGATCATGCATACAATTCTATATTTGTCGGCCAGCTCGAAAGCCTTTACAGTGTAGTCAGCCAGCTCCTGCACATTGCCCGGTGCAATGACCAGAACATGGTAGTCGCCGTTTCCACCGCCGCGGGTTGCCTGGAAATAGTCTCCCTGGGCTCCTGCGATGTTTCCGAGACCTGGGCCTCCTCTCATCATATTTACAATGACAGCTGGAAGCTGTGCGCCGGACATATAGGAAATTCCCTCCTGCTTAAGGGAGATTCCAGGGGATGATGAAGATGTCATAACCCGTGCTCCGCCGGCAGATGCACCCATAACCATGCTTACTGCGGCCAGCTCGCTCTCGGCCTGGAGGAAAGTTCCCCCGACTTCGGGCATACGCTTTGCCATGTATGCAGGTATCTCATTCTGAGGGGTAATAGGATATGCGAAATAGTAGCGGCATCCTGCAAGGATAGCTGCCTCTCCTATTGCCTCGTTACCTTTCATTAAAATCTTTTCACTCATATCAGGACACTCTTTTAATATTTAATAATCTCGATAGCGATATCAGGACACATAGTCGCACAGAATGTACAGGCTATACACTGTGATTCATCTTTGCACACCGGATAATGAACACCCTGCTTGTTTGTCTCCTTGGACATTTCCAGGATTTTCTTTGGGCATGCACCTATACACAATCCGCAGCCTTTGCAGCGCTGAGTGGATATTACAGGTTTTCCAGTCAAAATTTGCCTCCTCAATAACCGTTCTTCTGATATTATCCTTAAACAAATTTTTATACAATAACATTTGAAATGTTATATTTTGTTATATATAAATATGTTTCCTGGATTACTCAAGCTTGCTCTCTGCTGCCCTAATTTATTACAGCAAAAAGAATTTTCAATGTTGGAAACAGGGGAGATTTTGTAAGGTTCGCAGTTTTAATATCTGCTCTCAGGTGGTGGCGTCTCATTTCCGATGCAGTCAATCACCCCACCAGCAACTACTTCAAGGGCTTTTTCATCCAATTCTGCATTCTGTAGTTCTTCAAGATATGCTTCTGCCTGTTCAAGTGTGAGTTCAACACCTGCTTTCTTTGCTAATTCTATGAGTTCTTTTGGTGTTTTACACTCCATTGCCAATGCTATCTGTTCTTTGGAGAAAGAATTAAGGTCAAGTTTGTCCATTTGATACCTCTTCTTTAATTTTAATATCAAGAAGTCCATAAGTCAATAAAAAGCCCCACGGTTGTGAGGCTTTATAATAACAACCAAACGCCTCGAAAGAAAGATGATATTATGTTATAATTGAGCCATGAAAACTGTAATTGATCATCCGATAGAGGAGAAATATCTGGCAGATGATATGAAGGACGAGCTGGGGGAGATTGCCTGCTCCAGGCCGGAATACTATGTGAATGGAGATCTGAGACTGCTCCGGGAGGCTGATTTAAGGCTGCCCATCAGAGTTGTTCAAAATGTGAACAAAGGAAGCTTCGGCCATGTGTCTGTGGTGATGGGGGAAAAGCCGGGTGCCGGAATAATCGCCGCCACCGCCGCATTTGCCTTCGGTGCAGGGCTGGTGACCCTTGTATGCCCGGCACGGCCGGTCTGCTGCCCATACGAGCTGATGGACAGCCCTGCCCCGCCGGCAGCCACAAACGCCCTCGCCCTTGGGATGGGGCTTGGTATGCCTCCATATGGTATTCCAGCCCCAGATTCACTGACATCCAGAGTTCTGGCCTGGCTTTACGCCAACCCCGATGTGCCCTGTGTATTCGACGCTGATATTCTGAAATATAAAGGAATAAAAAAGCTTATACTAAGCCGCCAGAAGGTAGTGCTTACGCCCCATCCCAAGGAGTTTGCCACCCTGCTGTCACTCTGCGGCCTGGGGGAGTATGATGTCCCGTATATTGCCGAGCACCGGTTTGAGCTGGCGCGCCGGTTCTGCACCGCGTTCCCCCAGGCGGTGCTTATCCTCAAGGGGGCAAACTGCCTCATCGCCCAGGGCGTGAAGGTGTCTGTGAACACCTTCGGCAGTCCCTGCCTGGCTAAGGGAGGCAGCGGCGACGTGCTGGCCGGCCTTGTGGCTGCGCTTTTAGCGCAGGGGTATGGGGCATACGACGCCGCCGTCAGCGGCTCCTTGGCCCACGCCCTGGCCTCGAGGCGGGTAAAATGCAGCTACGGTATGACACCTTTTGAGCTGATAGAGCATGTAAAGGAACTGGAGCTCATGAAACATTGACACATATCCCTATAAAAATTATATTTTTTATGAGAGACTGCAAAAATGCCAATTGACAAGACCAAGATTACAAAAGAGATGCTTGAAAAAGCAGCGCTGTGCCAGACCTCTGATGAACTGATTGTTCTGGCAAAGACCGAAGGCATAGAGATAACAAAAGCAGAGGCTGAGGCTTATCTGGCGGAACTCCAAAATATGGAACTTGACCAGGAAACACTTGAGAAAGTTGCCGGTGGGCTGAAGATAGTCGCTGTAAAGACTTTTAGTGATAAGGTAGTATTGGCCCATTATTAAAAAAGCCACCCTTGTGGGGCAAGGGTGGCAAACGAAGTCTGTATCGCTGTTTACAAAGTCTCTTCGTCAATGAAAAGAACAAAATTAGTAGGAAGCTTGTCATAGGTGACAGCAATCTTTCCGGTAACAACCTCACCTGGAGCCACTCTCTTCTGGCGCTGCTCATCAACAGGAACAATTCCTTCTCCGCCGTACTTGTCATCAAGAATAGCGGTCATCTTATACATCATTGGCTTATCTGTAACATTTTTCAGATCCACATAGATCATAACCATGTTCTCCGGTGAACCTTTGACAATAGGTTTAACCTCAAAGGCAACCTTAAGCAGCTGAGCCTTGTCTGTAACAACATGGTCATCAGCAAATACCTGTGCTGCCATAACAACAGACAACAAGCAGATAATAAAGATAATTTTTTTCATACAGTTTCTCCTTTTTTAACTTTTCTGAATTTTCCAGACCTGATGCCATGGAATACAACAAATGCTGCAAACACTGCAATAAAGATGATGAAATTATTGCTCTTCAGGTAGAACAGCAGGTTGGCAACAATAATTGCAATCTCATATATCTTTAATGTGTCGAACATGTATCTCTGGAAAAGAATTGTAACATTGTACAGGATAATAATAGTTTCAATAACAGTTAAAACAACTGTAAGGAAACTGCCCTGGAACAGCAATGCCGGATGGTATACGAAGAAGAAAGGCAGCGCATAGATAAACGGCGCTACAATCAAGGACGTAACACCTACCTTAAGCGGATTGGCACCTGCTATACTTGCCGCTACATAGGATGAAAGACATACAGGCGGTGTAATTGCAGAAATGATAGCGAAGTAGAAGATGAACAGATGCGATGCCAGAATAGGAGCACCCAGCATCTGCAGCGCAGGCGCACCCAATGTTGCCAGAACGACATATGCTCCCAGTGTAGGAAGACCCATACCAAGGATCAGGCAGACTAAGGCAGTAAGCAGAAGTCCCTTGAACAGGTTTCCATCTGCGAATGCCAAGATTCCATAGGAAAGCCGCTCACCGAATCCTGTCAGTGTCATAACACCTACAATAAGTCCTGCAACAGCACATGATGTGGTTATAGGAATAAGAATCTTGGCTGTAAGAGCCAGAGCCTTGAATATCCTTACCACTCCGATCCGCTGCTCTTTAATAGGAATACAGATCAAGATAAGAGCAATCAGGCTGACAACGATCGACAGCTGAACACTCATCCGCATAGCAAGCATTACTACCAATATAATGATAGGAACTGCAATCGGAATTGTTCTTCTGAAGCTGGCTCCCAGAGGAGGCAGCTGATCCTTAGGCATACCTGACAGATGACCTTTCTTACTCATTATATCTACAACGCAGAACATAATGATGAAGTAGATCACTGACGGCAGGAAGGCTGCGATAGCAACATCCCAGTAGCTCAATCCTGTATACTCGGCTATGATGAATGCCGCAGCGCCCATGATAGGGGGCATGAACTGACCTGCGGTGGAAGATACAGCCTCGATAGCAGCCGCAACATGCTTCTTGAATCCCAAAGAGATCATCAATGGAATAGTTACAGAACCGGTTGTTGCAGTGTTACCGCTGGCACTTCCAGATACCATAGCCATGAAGCCGCTTGCTACTACAGAAACCTTTGCAGGACCACCAGACTTGTCTCCGGCAATAGCCTTGGAGAAGTCCATGAAAATCTCTGTTGAGTGAGTGTAGCGCAGGAATGCGGCAAACATCATGAAGAATACAATCTGGTTTGCGCTTATTGCAGCCAGGTCGCCCATCATACCCTCGACACCTACAATAAGGTGAGTTACAAGTTCTGTAGGCTTATAACCTTGATGCGCAAAGTAACGCGGCATGTATGGACCTACGAAGCAATAGAGCAGGAATACTCCGCCGATTATTGCCATAGCCAGACCGATTGCCCGGCGTGTGGCCTCAAACACCAGCAGAACAAAGATAAGTCCAAACAGAGCCTCGATAGGAACAGGTGTCGGTGTAACATAGAAATATGTCCACCGAGAACTTGCCCATGCACATACGAAGATCAAGAGAAGAATAAGGAAAATATTGAAGATACTCTCTGCCTTCTCGCTCTTAAAGAATCCGGATGGATAGAGAAACAATGTGAGCCCTATCATGAGCAGCATATGCACTGGCCGCTGATACATAGGTGCAAGCGGTCCGAATATGATCTCAAGGATAGGAATCAACGCAGCCAATAATCCAATAATGAATATTATTGTCTTGATGACTTTTCTGTTTCCAATGGTAATCCCCCGGAAGCTGTCTTCATTAAAAATATCAATTTTTTCTTCCGGTAATTTTGTCTTCATCTAAACCAACCTCATCAATCGTGCCACAGGCCGACTTCTTTGAAGTACTTGATTGCGCCTGGGTGGAATGGAATAGTTACGCCCTCTTTCGGGTCATTCCAGTTGATATATGGAGTAATGTTAGGAAGTGTCTCGTTGAGATAGTCCTTGTTCTCGAACCAGATCTTGGTAACTGTATATGCAATGTCCTCAGGCAGGCTTGCCATTGTGATTGCAACATAGTTACTTACCAGCTGCTGTGCGTTTGCACAACCATACTCCTCGCCGAATGGAACTAGAGCGAAGAACTTGTTCTTCTCGATATAGTCCTGCATGATCTTTGGATCGCCTTCGAAGAACTTGATCTTTCTGGAAGCAGCCAGCTGTTTCAGAGTTCCGTGGCCATATCCGAACTTGTGGACGATACAGTCAACCTGGCCGTCTGCAAGCATTCTGGCAGAGTCGTTCTTCATGATCCGGAGGATTCTGGAGTTCTCTGGTGTTACACCATGGAGAGCAAGAATCTCGAGTACCATGTCGCCCCAGTAGTTTCCAACCGGGTATGTTGCGATTGTCTTTCCCTTAAGGTCGGCAATGGTGTTAACGCCCGGTTTATCAAGACCTACAAAGTTAAGAATACCAGGCTGTGTTGCGAAGAGAGCAACCAGATCGATAGGCTCTGGCCAGATTACTCCACCTTTCCAGCCATAATATGCTGTACTTGTTCCGGCGAATCCAAGGTCTACAATACCGTCTTTAAGTTTCTGCATTGTTTCGAACTCAAGTCCTGGAGAAGAGCTGTTTACTCCGATATATGGAGTGTTCTCACTGATAAGTTTAGCCCATACAGCACCGCAGGCATGCCATGTCCCTCCGATTGCAGAAGTTTTAATCTGCAGGAACTTCTTCTGAGGTGCTTTCTTCTCTGCTGCGGCAGTAGTAGTAGCAGCATCGTTGGAAGCTGCTTTGCTTTCAGTCTTTTTGCTGCATGCAGTTGTCAGCATTAAAACTGCAAGTAAAATCACGAATACTTTAAAGAATTTTTTCATACAAATTCCTCCCTTTTTTTAAAATTGTAAAGGAATCATTTGGGGAAAATAATCAGACTTTTCCTTATTATCTTTCTTTTTTTCTCTTTTTTCCTTATTTTTGGATTCAGCCGTTCTTTTTCTTTGACAGAATTCAAGAAGACCCTATATTATATTATTAATGATAAATATCAGGCGTAACAAAAAGATTTATCTTGCTGCCTTTGCCATCATAATCATCCTTGGAATATTCTTTATTGCCAACACGTCATATAAAAAAATTGAATCTATTATAGTGCAGTCAGAAGAATTGAATAAGATATACGAGAACTGGCTTATTATCAAGAACGAAACGGTAAAATACACCATCAACTACCCTAAAGTCCCTTATCCGCTGATTAAAAGCGTCTCCAACTACGAGATTTCCATGGAAAAGCTTCTGGATGAGAAGATGCTTAATATGATGGAGAAGAACATACCATACCTGGGGCAGGAACTGCAGGCCATGATATCCATGTGGCAGGAAATCCAGTACAAGCTGATAAAATCCCTCTTTTTCAACCAGGATATCGGGTTCTTTGCAAACGAAATCATCCAGTTCATTACATCGGACACCGACAACTTTGAGACCACCCTGAAGGCAACCCTTGCAATCTACAGCCAATATCTGAACGAAAGGGTCAAGCTCAACTGGATTCTTTTCATGATAGGCTCATCCCTCTCTGTCTTCCTGACCATTATGCTGGGCGCCGCAATCTTTAACTATTACAAGATGGCAGAAAAGGAGAAGGAAATCAGAGATCTTTCCAACTCAATCCTTGAGGTGAGGGACAAGGAGCAGACCCGTATAGCCGCCGACCTGCACGACGAGATTGTACAGAACCTTGTCTCGCTTAAATTCCTGGACAATATTGATGATATCAAGGCAGAGATAGAGAAGGACATAAAGATGGTGCGGAATATTGCGTTCAATCTGCGACCGCCTGAGCTTTCAGACAGCCTTGAGAAATCCCTCCAGTACTTCCTTGCCGATATCGAAAGAAAAACTCAGATAAAGACTAGCCTCCATTTCCTCTGCCAGAACGATTATCCATTCAGCCAGGACCTGGAGATAATGATCTATCGGCTTATTTATGAGGCTGTTAATAACAGCGTAAAGCATTCAAAGGCAACTACTATTGATGTCAAGATAATACCCGTATACCCCAATATTATTCTGCGAATAGAGGACAACGGCATCGGCTTTGTATATAAAAATGTGCAGACCCAGGAGCATATGGGTCTAAAAGGCATGGAAGGCCGAGTAAGGACAATGAACGGGGTTATGAAGATTAAGTCCGAACTGGGAAAGGGAACATCAATTATTTTTACAATACCAGACAAGAGGATAGCTAAAATTGGAAAAGTATAACATTTTAATCATAGATGACCACCCATCGGTCCGCATGGGGCTCAAGGCGATACTCAAGACAAAACCCAAGTATGAAGTGATAGACGAGAGCGGCACCTTCGATGATGGCTACAACAAGGCGTTGGCACTGCCGGTCAACATAATACTCATGGATGTCTCTATACACGGCACATCAGGAATCGAGCTGACCCACAAGATTCTAGAGAAAAAGCCTGATCTCAAAATCATAATGATAAGCATGTACGCCCGGACAGAATATATCATCAGGGCTATTGAGTTCGGAGCAAAGGGCTATATCCTCAAGGATTCGGACAATGCTATTCTGCTTGAGGGAATTGAGTCGGTGATAAACGGCGAGCTTTTCATTGACAACCACATTTCGAACAAAGTCATAAGCAAGCTTATGAACAAAGAGATAAAAAGCCCGGAAACCCTGGAAATGAACGATTACAAGAAGCTTTCCATGCGGGAACAGGAGATATTGTATCTCTTGGTGGAAGGAGTCTCCTCCAAAGATATCGCAAAGCAGCTATTCATAAGCACCAAGACTGTGGAAACACATAAGGCAAGCATAATGAATAAGCTCAACTGCAAGAATCTGGTGGAACTTGTCCGCTATGCGATAGTAATCGGACTTATTGACTGATTTTCACACCCTGATAGGTTCTTTGCACTTGGGACAGCGGTAGCGTCCGGGAGCCGGAGCCTTAACCTTGCGCCCGCAGTTGGGGCATTCAAAAATCTTAGGAAACTCGGAAGCGGCAGGTTTTGCAGGGGGGATATGGATATCCTGTGTCTGGCTGAAAAGCTCCAGATAGCCCAGTTCCTCAAGGTGTTCTTTGGGCTGTCCCTGAATCTTAAGCAGAGCCAGGCTGCTCTCCTCCACTTTCAAAAGTGAATCCAGGCAGATGAAGACGCCGGCCCCCATATCATCAATGTAAGTCAGTTTCTCGCAGTCCAGCATGATGTGGTCGTAACCCGTGTTCACCAGGCTCTTGAGCCTGTCCAGCACAGCCTCGCCGTTGAAGGTGTTGATCCCGCCGGTCAGAGAGACCAGGAGGTATTCGTCCTCCTCACCCTTGCTGTGGATTTCTATCTGGATTCCAGAAATTTCCTGTTCTGCCATACATATAGCATATTTGCTAAAATCGGTTTTGTCAAATATAATAGAAATATGAGGGACTTTCTTCCGATCAGCCAGGACGATATGAGAAAACGGGGATGGGACTCGGTGGACTTTGCCATTATCACCGGGGATGCCTATGTGGACCACCCCTCTTTCTGCACCGCCATAGTCTCCCGAATTCTGGAGGCCGAAGGCTGGAGAGTGGGCATAATACCTCAGCCCGACTGGAAGAACCCCGATTCTGTCAAAGTGCTGGGAAGACCCAACATAGCATTCCTTATCAACGCTGGGAACATGGACTCCATGGTGGCCAACTTCTCTTCCAAGACCAAGCGCCGCAGCCGGGACCAGTTCACCCCCGGGGGAATTGCCGGAAAGAGGCCTGACCGGGCTGTTATAGTATATACATCACTGGCAAAAGCAGCATACAAGGGGATTCCTGTAGTCATCGGAGGCATCGAGGCATCATTACGTCGCCTTGCCCATTACGACTACTGGAGCGACACCCTCCGCCGCTCTATACTGCTGGACTCCAAGGCCGACCTCCTGATCTACGGCATGGGAGAGCGCCCTCTTTGGAACATATCCGGTGCTCTTAAGAAAGGGGTGGGGATAAAAGATATGAAGGATATCCGGGGCACAGTGGTCAAAAGTTCCCAGCTGCCGGAAGGAGAGTTCATCACCCTGCCATCCTACGAGGAGATGCAGGCCGACAAGAAGCGGTTTGCCGAAAGTTTTGCTGTCCAATACAAGAATACCGATCCATTCTCCGGCCGCATGATGGTGGAGAAGTCTGGAACCCAGTATGTAATCCAGAACCCGCCGGCCCATATCCTTACTATGGAAGAGATGGACAAGGTCTATGCTCTGCCCTACATGGGGGCTTACCATCCAGTTTACGAGACCCAGGGAGGGGTACCGGCCATAAAAGAGGTGGAGTTCAGCCTTATCAGTGCCCGGGGCTGTTTCGGAAGCTGCAACTTCTGCGCCCTCACCTTCCACCAGGGGAGGATTATCCAGGCAAGGAGCCATCAGTCCATTATTGATGAGGCGGTGCGGCTTACCAAGAAGCCTGGCTTCAAAGGATATATCAATGATGTGGGAGGCCCCACCGCCAACTTCCGCCAGCCTGCCTGCAGAAAGCAGCTGACCTCCGGAGCCTGTCCCGACCGGCGGTGCCTTTTCCCCAAACCATGCCCCAATCTGGAGGTCTCCCACGCCGATTACCTTGCTCTATTGCGTAAACTCAGGGCAATCCCGGGAGTTAAGAAAGTGTTTATCAAATCGGGCATCAGGTTTGACTACCTGGTGGCAGACCCTGACCCCACCTTCTTCCAGGAGCTGTGCCAGCACCACATAAGCGGCCAGCTCAAGATTGCGCCGGAGCACATCTGTGCCCGGGTGCTGGATATGATGGGCAAACCAAGGCCCGAGGTCTACAAGAAGTTCGAAGCCATGTTCAAGGAGGAGAACCAGCGTATCGGTAAGAAGCAGTATCTGATACCCTACCTCATATCCTCCCACCCGGGCAGTGACCTTGCGGCCGCCATTGAGCTGGCCGAGTTCCTCCATCAGGAGGGCTTTATCCCCGACCAGGTGCAGGACTTCTACCCAACTCCGGGCACAGTCTCCACCTGCATGTACTACACCGGCTACAACCCCCTGACCATGGAGAAAGTCTATGTCCCCAAGACCGAGGAAGAGAAGAACATGCAGCGGGCATTGCTCCACTTCCACAAGCCGGAGAACAGAGAGAAAGTACGGAAAGCCCTCCTGATGGCAGGGCGTAAAGACCTTATGGGCAACAGTCCCAAGGCTCTGATACGATAAAAAGCTTGTCAAAACAAAGCTTTCTTGGTATACTTGGCTTATGGAAACAGTAAACAAAAAAATCATCACAATCTCCTCAAAAAGGCAGATAACAATACCACAGAAATTCTATGATTCATTAGGATTCGCCTCCAGTGCAGAATGTATAGCAAAAGATGGCGGCATTTTCATCAAACCACTCCATGAAGATGCAGATACAGTCGATTTTTCCGCAGAAATCCTCGCTGACCTTATCGACCAGGGCTACACCGGCAAAGAACTTCTTCACAAGTTTGTTGAAACAAAGAAGAAAATCCGGCCGGCTATCGAAAACATGATCAAAGATGCCGAAACCGTTCTGTATGATGAATCCTCAAAGTGTTCTTTAAATGATCTTTTCGCCGCGGAGGAAACTCCTGATTATGGAAAATAAGTATGAACTCCGTTTCACACCTGCAGCAAAAAGATTTTTTAAAAAGGTTGCTGATAAAAAGTTAAAGGAAAAGATTAATGCAGCCTTGCTCGCCATTTCTGATAATCCCTTATGTGGAACTCAGAAAAAAGGTGATCTGCAGGGCATCTGGGGATATGACATTTACTATAATCAGACAAATTATGAAATCGCATATAAATTTTATGAATTACCAGATAAAATTGTCATTGTAATTATGGCTGGAACCAGAGAAAACTTTTATACAGAATTGAAGAGGTATATTTTATAAACCTATGATCTACAGATACCGCTACCATACACCTGATGGTTTCGACGATATGATGATGAGCTCAGACGGTAATGTGCTCACCGGGCTCTGGTTTCGGGAATCACCCGACCAGAAAAAACATAATGAACTTTTCATAGAGGAAGAGCGGCCGATCTTCAAAGAGACCTGCAGATGGCTTGATATCTATTTCTCGGGACGGCAGCCCGATTTCACCCCCATATACTGGCTCTATGACCTTACCCCTTTCCGCAAGGAAGTCTCAGACATCATGCTCACAATCCCATTCGGCAAGACCATGACCTATGGCGAAATTGCAAACCAGATTGCCCCAAAACACGGCATTATCAAAATGTCGGCCCAGGCTGTAGGAGGGGCAGTAGGATGGAATCCAATATGCATCATCATCCCATGCCACCGTGTGATTGGGGCCGGGGGCAAACTCACCGGTTACGGCGGCGGCATCAAGAACAAAATTGCCCTTCTGTCCTTGGAAGGAAATGATTCATTTAAGGAATTGCCTGTCTGACAGTATCTACAGGGATATAATAAGTCAGATTCCGGAGCTTCATGAACCCGAAATGTTCATAGAAAGAGACTGCTGACTCCTTGGCATCAACCAAAATAAGGCAAATCCCGGCAACCTCAGCCGCATTCAGGATCTTAATAAAGGCCTGTTTCAGAAGCCATGCGCCAAAACCTTTTTTCTGATACTCTTTTTTGACAGCCAACCTGGAAATGCGCAGCGCAGGAAGCGGATATCTTGGATACTTCTTGACAGAAAGTGCTGGTATTTCTTCAAAGGCAACCTGAGCGGTGGACAAGGTAAAATAGCCTGCAACCGAACCTTCTGCATCTGATGCAACAAAAGTTTTTCCCATACCCAAAGTATCATTTTTTAATGCATACCGGGAAAGATATTCATTGAGCTCCTCAACACCGCAGTCAAATTTTTTAAGTGCTGATTTTGAATACTCTCTTATTGGCTTCAGGTTGGAAAATGAAATCATTTAAACAGCTTTTTCAAAGCAGAGTTTGGAGCAGGCGGGTTCTCCAAAGCATTCATGATAATATCCCGTTCCCGGTTAGAAACCAGAAGAGTCTCCTGCTCTGCCAGGTCAATCTGAGCCTGCCTTAATGATGTTGCGATGATATATGAAGAGAGAGTAAGATGACGCAGACTTGCTGCTTTTTCCAAGAGCGACTTGTCATCCAGACTTGTACGCAGGTTAATTCTACCATCTTTGTATGCTGATACTACTGCCATATTTACCTCTGTGACAATTATAGCATAATGTACGTACATTGTACAGATATATTTTCTTTGTTTTTTTCTTCTGTTGTGATATATTAAGGGCTATGAATGTTCAGGAAACACTCGACATTTTATATCAGCTGTGCAAAGAAGATGCGGTGCTGCGGCGCAAACTGCTGGCTACAAGAAAGAGCAAGAACCCAGCAATGGAGTTCTGTAGGATAAGCACAGAGTATGGCTACCCCATCTCGGCCATGGACTTAGTTATGGCCGGGGAAGAGGCTTATGCCGAGATGGCCCGCAGCACCAACGGAGGAGGCGAGAACCACCCCCGCATCCAGAACGCCGACGACTTGTATGAGCTTTTCCTCGGCTCAATAGAGTAATCTCCCACACTTTTTCAAACTTTTTTCTCAAAAGTCAAAGCAAAATGAACTTTTTTTGAGTATATACCTGTAAATCATTTTCAAGGAGGCAAAAAATGAAACAGCTCATAGCATTATTGTAAAGCATAATATTGACATTTGCTTTACATATACTATACGATTAGGAGGCAAGGAGAAATGGAAATGGCACAGACAATGGTCAACTTCAGAATGGATTCAGAGGATAAACACAACATGGAGACTGTATGCAGAGAGCTGGGGATGTCATTGACCACAGCTTTTACCATCTTCGCAAAGAAGGTAAGCCGTGAGAAACGCATTCCATTCGAGATATCTATCGATCCATTCTATTCAGAAAGCAATATCTCTTATCTGAAAAAACTTGTCGCAGATATTGATTCTGGAAAAACAAAGCTTGTTAAGCACGACCTTATTGAGAAGTGAGGTTATATGAATCTACTATGGACAGAAGATGCTTGGGAGGACTACTGCCGATGGCAGAAACAAGATAAGAAAACCATCAAGAGGATAAATGACTTGATTAAAGATATCCAGCGCAACCCTATTGATGGAATTGGGAAGCCAGAACAGCTTAAGAAGAATCTGTCTGGCTTATGGAGCAGACGGATAGATGATGTAAACAGAATCATCTATAGAATTACTGATGATGCTATAGAAATAATAGCTGTCAAAAATCATTATTAAAAAAACAAAACCAGTCATACCAGTGACTGGCTTTTTTTATATCTCCCTAAAAATTTTTCAAAACTTTTTTCTCAAAAGTCAAAGCAAAATGAACTTTTTTTGAGTAATAGAAGGTAGAAAACTTAAAAGTTGACTTATTGAGTAATTTTGTGTAAAGTTAAGGAGAAAAAAGTGAACGCATATAAACGGGCAATTAAAGCGCTTAAGAATGCTGGATACTTTTTAAAACGGCATGGCAGCAACCATGATATCTACTTCAATGCAGGACTACGACGTGCAATTCCACTTAAACGCCATGACTTTGATGAAGATGACCTGCATTATATTGAGAAAGAAATTGAGGTGGGAGAAAGAAGATGAAATACACATACACAGCAGTTTTTACCAAGAAAGGTAACAAAATATATGCAAAGGTACCTGATCTTGATGGGTGCATAACAACGGGGAAAGATCTGATTGATGCCATGGATCAGATGGCAGATGCAATGGCAGCATGGCTCTGCACTGCAGAAGATGAAAACCTTACGATTCCAGCTCCAACAGTCCAAGCCAAAATTAAACATAACAAGGATGACATGCTGTCACTTATCAAGGCTGATACCCTGGCATATAGGGCTGCAACAGATACCCGGGCAGTACGGAAGAATGTATCACTTCCTCAGTGGTTATTCCTTCTTGCCGACCGCAAGCATATAAACTGTTCCCAAGTACTACAGGAAGCCTTGCTGGCAAGGTTGTAATTTTTAATCAAAAGTCCGATTCCAAATATAATATCCAGTTGTATAACTATACTCAAACGTAACAGTATAATTTGTAATCCCATTTTTTATTTTTCTTTTTTCCATTTCGGCAGAAGTATAATTCCCTAAAATACGAACCTTTCCTTTTGCATATTGATCAATTCTAGTAAATTCAACGACATGGGCCGATGAACTACTTAAATCCAAGCCCTCTTTCTCGGACTCTTTGGATAAGATACCTTTCTCAATCATTTGTGTTGTTTCAGGCTCAATACTTTTATATGATTTAAAAGGTGAAGAAGAAGTATCTTTAAGCATACCACATGAACTCAGCATTAAAGCAACAAAAATGATTAATATTTTTTTCATAACTTTCCTCTTCTTTTATTATCGATTTTTAAGAATTTTAAATTCCCTATAACTCAGATTGTAAATTTCAAATAAATACCAGTCAAGTTTCTGAACAATTAACCTTTTTCAATCTTTTTTCTCAAAAGTCAAAGCAAAATGAACTTTTTTTGCGTAATAGAAATGAGCACTATTACTCAAAGGGGGTTGACAATACGCATTATACGTATAGAATAATATGAAAGATAAAGATTTACTAAAACTATTATTTGAACATGGTTGGAGTTTAAAAAGAATAACGGGAAGTCATCATATTTTAGTTAAAGATGGATTCTTAACAATTTCACTCCCTATCCATGGAAAAGACTTGAAGAAAGGACTTGAAAATACAATTCTTAAGCAAGCCGGTCTAATAGATAGCTCAAGTGAGCGTTCCCACAAGGAGGGTATATGAATTTTGTTTATCCTGCAATTTGTCATTTTGAAAACGGAGGATATTGGTGCGAGTTTCCAGATCTTCCAGGATGTTTTTCTCAAGGTGATTCCGAAAGGGAGATCGTTGAAAACGCAGAAGAAAGCCTTGGAGGCTATCTAATAACTATACTGGAACAAGGCAAAAATCTTCCAAAAGCAAGCAGTATTTTTGATCACAAAGTGCGTGGAAAAAATTTTGTGACATACATTGACAGCGGAATCACAGAGAGCCAAAGATATGTTCGCAAGAATGTGACACTCCCTGAATGGCTGGATAAAAAGGCAGAAAAAGCGTCTATTAATTTTTCACAGACATTACAGGAAGCACTATGTCAAAAACTGGGGGTGAGCGTCTGATGTCAAATCAGCAATTCAATATCGGCCGAATGACTTTACATGTCTCTCCAGCTGAGGATAGTTATGTAAATATGTTTTATAACCGCTCTTGGAAATAGGATTCATTCCTTTGTTACTAATCCTATAGGCCATTACAATTATGCCTTCTTCATTTTTAATATCAGAATACGCCTTGCAGAAACCATAACCCCAAAGAAGACCAAAAATAAGAAAAGCTGCACAGACTATTATGGCAAAGGCCTTGATAGAAACAACTGCATCATCAGATAAACCAGGTTCATCGCTCTGTTCTGCTTTTGAGTCTGTTTTCTGCTCTTCAGCCAGACCTTTCCATTGCCGCCTTAAAGAGAGTTTCCCGCTTTCGTCCAAAGAATCCCACTTTGACATTGTGCAATCGGTTTCAACCAATTCCTCATTGCATACTGGACATATTGAGGCGACCCCTTGCGCACCCTGAAAAACACCATCACATTTCTTACAGTAAAAAATTGTCGAGTCCATATAGTTCTCCTTTAATCACTTAACTCATAGATCATATCTGCATAAATCGAGGTGGAATTTGTATCTATATTCAATAAAAGTCTATACAGCATATCCTGAGTGAGTTTATCTTTATCAGACCATAGATTTTCGTTATACCAGTAGCTCATAAGCTTAGGGCAATATTTTACAGTTATCTCAGCCTGTTTCTTGGTCAGACCGGTAAGAAGAATTGTCTTCTGTACTGAGATATCTGAATAATCCTGACCGCTCTGTGCAAGATCAAACTTTGCAGCAAGAGCCCGCCCCAGCATATTCCCACATTTACCTATATCATAAGGGGGATAAATACCATTGGGATTATAACCTTGCGCAAAGATACCAGCTGCGACAAACAAAAGAACTAAAACAAATGAAAAACCTTTCTTCATATCACCTTCTCCTTCTCACTCCATTGAGATAAATGCACTTGGATAATGGGCCCTGAAATATGATTCAATCCAGAGCAGCCTTGCCTGCCCAACACAGTATGCTTTGCTGACCAGGTAGATAGATGATTTGCATAAATATTCAAAGAGTTCTCTTGCAGAATCTTCTGAAGAACCCTGGTCTACTGCACATTCTATGAACTCTTTCTCGGCTTTTTTAATTTCTTCATATTTTCGTTTTCCCATATTACGCCGAAGCATATCAGCCTTTGCAAAATCCCATCCTGCGACAGTCTGAACAAGCTGGATAAACTGTTCCTGATAAATGAGTTTCCCATATGTCTCAGCAAGTACTTTTTCTGCCTCGGCAGGGAAGTTCCTTACCCTTTTCTTTTTGCAAAGATCAGCAGCAGCCTCTGAACCAAGGGCTTGGGGAAAGAAATCAAAAGCCTCCAGCAGAACAATGTCTGAGAATGAACAGTCAAGCTTCATCTTTGAAAACTGTTTTTTCACCTCTTTTTCAAACATAAACCTTGAAAAAGATTTTAAGCGGACCGCCTTGAACCAGTTTGAAGTCTTTCGGTCCGAATACTTGATGGAAGAATGAGTAAAGGTTTTATCTTTTTTAATTCTTATCAAATCATAGGTTTCAGAAAGCATGACAAAGAATCCAGGTCCCCGTATCACCAATCTGAGCACATCACTATATTCATCCCACCAGCCTGTCAGTCTTCCACGGTCCCTCGTCACTGGGATATGATTACATACCGGGTCCTTTGTGATGATAACAGATTCTGGAAAAGCCTTGCTCGCAACACAATCATCACCATAGATATTCTTCAGATGCTGGAGAATATCTTTGCCTAAAGGGAATGTTACTGTCGGAAATATGCCTCGCTCAATATTGAAGAAATACTCAAAGAAAAGATTATGCTTAAGAGGATCTATGTCTGTGATTCTAAGGAGATAGCAGACAATTGAGCTGCTGGATTTATCAAACCTGGTGACATAGAAAATGCCCCTTTTCCGGCACATGGCGGTAATCTCCCAAAGGATAAGGAAATATTTCTCAAAATGATGCCCAAGAATGATATCCACCTCATGCTGAACCCGATGCTGGATCTCGGGAGTAGGCTCTCCATAACGGAATTTTACCCCTTTATTGACAAGTGAAACAAAATAATCGGCAGCACTGTTGATACCTGAGGGGAAGGGAACATCAGGCAGGTTCTCCATCATCCTTTTACATCGGTTCTCAAAAGAGAAATAATCACGTTGGAAAATATCTGGAACCTGGCTGGCCAGCTTTTCCTGTTCTTCAGCAACAGCTTCCTCGGTTGTGAAGATGAAATGGGAACACTCTTCCTCCCGAAATTTTTTACGCAGTAAATTTCCAGAGCTTAGGAAAACAGAGTAACGGCAAAGGATTTTGTAACCCTCCATATCTTTGCAGAGAAGCACAACACGCTGTCCATCCAGGGTAATCTTCTGGCCGATGACAGGCTTGATTCCCACCTCTATACACAGGTTATAAAACTTAAGTGCATATCCCAAATTCTCTTCTGCATAGATAAGGGTTTTCTGCCCCTGCAGCTTTGCATTTTTTACTAATTCTTCGATATTAATCATTCCTTCTCCTTTTAAAGCGAACATCCTTGACAATACCTTCATATCCATTCTTGTTTTTGGTAATGATAACATCAGAATGATGTAAAAACATAATCAGATCAGCATTCTGTTCAATATCATCAGAGCAAACATATAAATCCTTAATCTCGGGTTCTTTATCTTTTAGATTTTTGGTTGTCTTTGCTAAAACAATTATTGGTATATCAAGTTCTACCGCCAATTCCTTTAGAAAGAATATTTCAAGCGGAACAAATTCAAGACAATCAATAAATAAAATTTGAATTCCATACTTCATTCTCAACTTGTGAACATTATTCAAAAAATCAGTAGAATTCATATTGGGAGTATCTATACAAAAAAACGGCATATCCTCTTTAAATATAAAATCAGACCACCCAAACTTTTCCATAAATAAAATGGACGAAAAATTTTTGACAAGAATTTCTTCTCTTATTTCAAGAGAAAAATATCCCACCTTGGTTTTATTGAACTTAAGCATGTTTGCCACCATAGCCAGGGCAAAATCTGTTTTCCGAACAACAGGAGCGCCTATATAAATAAGCTCTGAATTGTGAAATCCCCTAGTCTCCAGATCCAAACCCTCAAAACCAGACTCAATTCCTCTATTCTCCGCATCCTTCCATGACACCATCCCCTCGTTCTCCAGCCGTAATGCCAGTGAAACACCAATCCACGATATAAGAGAATCTGTGATATTAAAATAATAGTTTTTTACTGCCATGCGGGCGCTATCTCTCCTTTTAGGCAAGCGTCACATTAGCAAACCATAAGGATATAGTCAACATTCTATAACCTTACAGAAAAGTTTCTTCTAAATCATTTATTTATAATGTTTTACAAACTTTGTCAGAATCGGCATTTTTCGCGTTTTTTACATTTCAAAAACAAAGATAGCGCAATTATGGGGCAAATAAGGTAAAAAGGTCGGTGGAGCGTTGATAAACAGAGGAAAAGCAGATAAAAATTGACGGGGGGGGTATTGTGGTATGATTGGTGTGATATAATAAAAGGAGAGGAGAGAAGACGATGAGAAAGATAAAAACTAAAGAAGAAATTATCGCCACTTGTGAAAAGGAATTTAAAGATAAAGGGCCAGATAAATTTTATACTGCCGGATGCGTTAACTGGAAAGGAAGGCTTAAAACGAAAGAACCATATACAGAAATCATTGCAGAGTTTATCCTTAAAAAAATTGAATTATTCAAAGGGATTGAGACCTTTACTAGAAATAAATCTTATAATAGTCATCATTCTGGTAAAATCATCAATCACCCTAATAAAAAAGAAAATGAAAAAAGAATTGAAATCGAAATCTACAATCAGAGTAAAGAAAAAGGGGCATATGACTATACCGGGGAAATTATCGATTATGAAATCCCATTAAAAGAAAAAAATTCTGATGCAAAAGGAGAAATTGATTTATTATCATATCGGCAAAAAGATCAAACAGCTTTTATCTTAGAATTAAAGCGTCCTGATAATAAAAAAGAAACAATGCTACGATGTGTTTTAGAGTGTTATACATACATGAAAATCTTAGACTTTAATAAATTAATAAATGATTATAAAAAAGATTATCCTAAGTTATCCAACTGTAAAAGAATTATTGCAGCACCTTTAGTTTTTAAAGATTCTATCCCTTATAAAGAATATAATGAAAATCGTCCTTTTTTAAAACTACTAATGAAATCCCTGGAAATTGAAACATTTTATATTGAGAAAAAGGGAAATAACTATGTAATATTTAAAGATGATTGTTCGCTATGCAGCTAATCATCCATCGGGGTAGTCACCAGATTGGTGGCATGGCAACAGAAATAAGAACTGTCTCAACACGCATAATCATCGATATGGGTGATGAGCTTTCATTGGAAGATGGTTTTAAATCAGTCCCTTTGGATATCCCGGGTGTAACCGACAACAACGGGAAATGCGACGCCATATTACTCACACACTACCACGGAGATCACACTAAACAGATTAATCTTGTGCGAGAGACTATTCCTATTTATGCAGGAACCCTGACAAAAGAAATCATGCAGATAACAGAGAATAATAATTTAGAAAGGTTAAATGTTCATGGTACAGAAGAAAAACAGAAGGCTGCGGAAACTTGCATTGCCAGAATAAAAACAATTAAAACTTTTTCTCAAGAAGTTCCTTTTACTGTAGGAGATATCAAGATAACTCCTTACACAGTGGATCACTCCGCCATAGATGCCTATATGTTTCTGATTGAAGCAGATGGTAAAAAAGTTCTCTATACGGGGGACTTCAGAACCAATGGATTCCGAGGCAAAGGCCTTCCCAAAATGCTTGATAAGTTAATTTCTCACTGTGATGTTCTTGTGATTGAGGGAACCACTCTTTCTAGGGAAAATGAAAAGTGTAGGTCAGAAATTGAATTACAAAAAGAATTAAAGCAGTATATAAAAGACAATAAATATGTTTTCATCCTGGCATCCACCACAAACTTTGACCGGATTTTTGGAGTAGAAAATGCCGTTCCAATGGAGAAATACTTTATTTGTGATAATTATCAGAATATGCTAATAGATACAGTATCAAACTATTGCTCACAATACTCTGATCTTTATAAAACACCTGAAGTGACCATCTATGATAATGATCTAGTTGACGAATTTAAAAAAAGCGGGTTTGTAATGATGGTCCGACAAAACCCGTGGTTTAAAGGTATTATCAAACAATTTGACCCGAAACAAAGTATTATCCTTTATTCTATGTGGGATGGCTATCGAACAAAAAAAGGGAGCAAAACACCAGAATTCTTAAATTTAGCTGGCAAATGGAAGTATTGGCACACCAGCGGCCATGCAGCAATAGAGGATATCAAGATGGTTGTGGAAAAGACCCAGCCCAAAGTAATCATTCCGATGCACACAGATGCACCTGAAAAGCTTAAAGAAATCCTTCCAGATAAGAAAGTTATCGTGCTCCAAGACAAAAAAGTCTATACTGTATAACCCCCTCCACCTTTAATGAACGAAAGCTTAAGAAACCGCCTACAAGAAAAAATTGAACCCGACTGAAGTGCCCATCGGATGCATTGGGCTCCTCAGAAACAAATAAGCCACACTCAGAAAAAAAGAGTGTGGCTTTTATTTGTCTGAGGGGTACCCACCAGCAGACGATGGGTACTTACAGGCGGGTCTATTATTTACTCAGTAGGCCGCTTCTTGAAGCTTTTGCTCTCCAGTATTGCCTGCCCTTCCCCCACCTGCTGCTCCATAAGAGCCCGCACTTTAAGCGGCAGTCCGAACAGGGTGATGAAGCCCTGAGCATCCTTATGGTTATAGAGCTCTCCTGTTGTGAAGGAAGCAATGCTCTCGTTGTACAGGCTGTACTTTGACCATGAGCCAGCGCCGCGGATAGAGCCCTTATACAGCTTAAGCTTTACCCATCCGGTGCAGGTCTTCTGTGTCACGTCGATAAAGGCCTTGCACGCGTCCATCAGTGGAGTGAACCATTTGCCGTCGTAGATAAGCTCGCTCATCCTGAGTGAGATCTGCTGCTTGAAATGATATGTGTCCCGGTCCTGGCAGAGGTGATCCATCATCTCGTGAGCTGCATAGAGAATCGATCCGCCAGGGGTCTCATACACACCGCGGCTCTTCATGCCGACGCACCGGTTCTCGCAGATATCCACAAGGCCCACGCCGTTCCGTCCGCCGATCTTGTTAAGCTCAAGCATGATCTCGAGTCCGTTCATCTTCTTGTCGTTCACGCTTACAGGAATACCTTTCTCGAACTCAATCTTCACATACTCGCCGGCCTCGGGAGCATCCTCAGGGCATACTGTATTCTGGAGCATGTGCTTGTAGTTAGGCTCGTTCTCGGTTTTCTCAAGCTCAAGTCCCTCATGGGAAAGATGCCAGATATTCTCGTCACGGCTGTAGGACTGATCCTTCTTCATTGGAACCTCAAGTCCTCTATCTTCAAGGAACTTGATCTCTGCGTCACGGCTGTCCATGTTCCACTTGTCATCCCGCCATGCGGCAATAACCTTAAGGTCTGGTGCAAATGCCTTGATTGCCAGCTCGAACCGGATCTGGTCGTTTCCTTTTCCTGTAGCACCGTGACAGATAGCTACTGCTCCCTCCTGGCGGGCATATTCAACCAGAATCTTTCCGATGAGAGGCCGTGCAGTGGAGGTACCCAGCAGGTACTGATCCTCGTATTTACAGTTGGCCTTGAGTGCCGGCCATACATACTCCTCAATATATTCCTGGCGTGCATCAACAACATAGCATGCAGAAGCACCTGTCTTGAGTGCCCGTGCCTTGATTGCAGCCCAGTCGTCTCCCTGTCCCACATCCACGCAGACAGCGATGACATCGTAATCGTAATTTTCCTTAAGCCATGGGATGATAACTGTTGTATCAAGTCCACCAGAATATGCAAGTACTATTTTTTCAGCCATAGTAATCTCCCTTTATTTATTCAACTTGTTTTTCAAAGATTTTGCAATAATCTCAAAGCCTTCATCCAGCTCTTTTTCTGTGATGACAAGCGGAGGGGCCAGACGGATCACATTGGTACCAGACCGGAGTACAAGGACACCGTTGGCCTTGCACTCAGTTATGAGGTCCTTGGAAAGATCTCCTTCGTAGCCGGACGGTGTGTTTACCTCAAAGCCCCGGAGCATGCCGGCGCCCCGCAGTTCGCCGATACAGTCGAACTGTGCCTTGAGCTCTTCTATCTTCTTTTTAAGATATTCACCCTTGGCCTGCACTTCAAAGATGAAGGGCGGGAAGAAAAGGGTTTCCAGCATCTGGTTTGCAACGGCACAGGCGACTGGGTTTCCGCCGAAGGTGGAACCGTGGTCTCCAGGCTGCAGTATCTCGTTCACCTTCATTGGGATGAGGGTTGCAGAGAGGGGCAGACCACCGGCCAAAGGCTTGGCCAGTGTGATGATATCCGGGTTCAGATCCACAAGGCCGCAGGCGAATGGATAGCCGGTGCGTGTAAGGCCGGTCTGAACCTCGTCGGCAATCAGGATCACATCCTGCTGTGCACACACTTCGTTAAGGGCCTTGGCAAATTCCTTGGTCATGCACTTGAGGCCGCCTTCGCCCTGGATCACCTCCACGATGATGGCAGCGTAGGTGCCGTCCACAGTCTTCTTCAGCGTCTCCACATCATTGTATGGAAGGAACTCAACCCCAGGCACCAGCGGACCGCAATCTTCACGATAGTGTGGGTTATAGGTGCAGGAAAGAGCACCCATGGTCCGTCCATGGAACGCTGATTCAAAAGCTATGATTTTATGATGGCCGTCGCCCTTCTTCCGCTTTGCATAGAGGCGGGCAAACTTGATAGCTGCCTCATTGGCCTCGGTACCGCTGTTTCCGAAGTGGACTGCAGCAAAATTGCCGAAGGATGTAAGCTTGTCTGCCACCAGCAGGGTTGCCTCTGATGTGTACAGGTTAGAGGTGTGGATGATCTTCTTCATCTGGTCGTAAGCAGCCTTTGCAAGATCCTCCCGGCCATAGCCAAGGGTATTCACCGCAATGCCGGAGCCCAAGTCCAGATACTTCTTTCCCTCCACATCAAATATATAGCAGCCCTTTCCGTGGTCAAAGAGAATGAACTCGTTGCCGTAGCTTCTTGGATAGGGAGCGTTATACACAGTGCTTTTAGGTATCATTTTTTCTCCTTATATGTCACAGGACTATGCTGGTCCCGATCTTCCGTTCTATTGTCTTCTCAAGGTCACCAAGAACCTTGTATTCTCCGATACTAATCTCTTTTACCCCTTTTTCCAAGGCAGTTATGGAAGAATTTACCTTGGGGATCATGCCGCCGGAGATGACACCGGCTGCAATCTCGGCTTGGGACTGTGCCTTGGTGAGGAGGCTGATGACCTTTCCTTCCTTAAGCACTCCAGGGATGTCGGAGATGAAGAAAAGCTTCCGGGCTTTCATAGCCTGGGAGACAGCCAGAGCCGCCTCGTCTGCGTTTATATTCAGGGCCTTTCCCCCTGCCTCCATGGAGACGGAGGAGACCACCGGCAGGTAGCCGTTATCCAGCAAAAGAGAAAGCAACGCAGAATCCACAGCATTCACCTTGCCTGTGTGGGAAGCGTCGCTCAATGCCTTGCCGGTGAAGATAGTGCCATCGCAGCCGGAAAGCCCCACAGCCTTGCAGCCTGCAGTATTGCCCAGCCGCACCAGCTCCTTGTTCATCTTCCCGGCAAGCACCATGTCGGCAATCTCCATCTCAGGCGGGGTGGTAAGACGCACACCATCCTTGAACACAGGCTCCAGGTTGAACACCTTGCTTATGCGGGAAAGCTCTGCCCCGCCGCCGTGCACCAGGATAAATGCATACTGGGAGGAAAGGCCCTGCATCTCCTTGAAGAGAGCGGCCATAGCCGCCGCATCCGAGGCTGCCTTGCCTCCGGTCTTTACTACAACTATATCCTTCATCACAGCTCTCCATACAGGGAAAGCCCTGCAGTCTCTTTAAAGCCGAAGCGTATGTTCATGTTCTGCACCGCCTGACCGGAGGCACCTTTAACCAAGTTGTCGATTACAGAGAACAGCAGTATTGTGCTTCCCTGCACCTGCCAGCTGATGTCGCACCGGTTGGAACCCCACACATTCTTTGTCTCGGGCAGGGTGCCTGGAACCAGGTTCACAAAAGGCCTGTCGCCGTAGAAATCCTGATAGATATGCAGCACCTCATCATTGGTCACCGGCTTTGCCAGTTCAATCACAGTAGTCACCTCCATGCCCCGTTTAAGCGGCACCAGGTGCGGGGTGAAGAACAGGTCCAGACCGCTGTCAAAGGCGGCAATCTGGCTTAAGATTTCGGTAAAGTGGCGGTGAGTCTGACCCGGCAGGTATGCACAGGTGTTCTCGGTGCGCTCGCAGAAAAGGCTCTGCACTTTGGCCTTCCGGCCGGAGCCGGAGATGCCGGAGAGGGCGTTGGCCACTATCTTGCCCTTTAGCAGTCCCGCCTTTGCCAGCGGGATGACTGGCAGCAGGGTGCAGGTCGGGTAGCAGCCTGGGTTTGCGATTATATCAGCCTTCTTGATCTCATCAGCATATACCTCGCACAGTCCGTAAACACTCTGTGGAAGCAGCTCAGGGCATGGAGGCTCCTGTCCGTAGGCCTGTGCAAACAGCTTGTGGTCTTTGATACGGAAGTCGGCCGAAAGATCAACCACAACGCTCTTACCGAAGAACGGCTGGCATATCTTGGCCGACTCCAGGTGAGGCAGTCCGGCGAAAACCACATCCGGCTTCATGGCTATAGCCTCTTCCAGGGTAACCAGATTGCCTTTGCACAATCCCAGCTTCTTCTCTATCGATTTTCCGATTCCTGGGTCCACCGACGCAGCCGGCTGTCCGAACCGGGATGATGAGACAGGTATAATCTCGTCCACATCCGGATGATCTGCCAGAAGCCTGAGCAGAATCATTCCTGTATATCCTGTTGTTCCTAAAATTACCGCTTTCATATTCACTCCTGTCAGATATATAAGGATGGGAAATTTTTCCGGAGCACTGCCTTAAGCATCTCCTTGGTCACTCCCTCTTTGATTACAAAAATTACTGTGTCATCACCTGCTACAGTACCCAAAATCTCATCCAGCCCCAGGCTGTCAAAGGCTACAGCCACAGTATTGGCATAGCCTGGCAGAGTGCGGATGACTCCCATGTTGCCAGAAAACTTCATAGAAAGAAAGCCTCGGCTTATATCTCCGATAAAATTGGCCTTAGTGCCACGCTTGCTCTCCCCTTCACTGACTGCATAAAAATAGCCTCCCTGAGGGCTATGGCTCTTGCTTACCTTAAGGGTCTTGAGGTCCCTGGACAGTGTGGCCTGGGTCACCTGGATGTTCCGTTCTGCCAGCATGGCCTGGAGCTGTTCCTGGTTCTCAATGCTGTTCCCCACAATAAGGTTTCTTATTAAATTTAATCTTGTCTGTTTATCCATTGCGGTATATTTATACCAATATTTGTATATTTATGCAATATACAATATGAAAAAAGGTGGAAACCGAAGTCTCCACCTTAAACATTTAATAATCAACTATCAGAAGAATCTGTAAGTTGCGCTGATAGCCACCTCCCAGATTGTCTTGTCCAGCTTGACACCATTCCATTTCTTTTCAAAATATGGGGCATAGAAAGCACCGATGTCGATATCCAGATCATCAAAGAATGTAAGGCCGACGCCACCACAGTAGGTGAAACAGTCCAGAGCTGGATTCACGAAACTGTTTCCGTGATCCTTGCTGTTGTTTCCGATGTCAGTATAGAAACCGCCTAAGCTGACAGCAATCATCTTGTTGATCTGATACTCAGCGGCAAGGACGATTTCCCAAGAATCGTCATAATCATATTTCAAAGGTGCTTCGGCTGGTTTCTCTGCAAATTTATTAAAATAATAGTTGAACTGTGTAGCCATATAAAGCTGTGGAATAATCTGCCAGCCCACACCAAGAGCTAAATATGCAGGAAGAACATAGTTGTAGTGTTCACCTTTTTCCAAGCCTAAAGCGTTTGCAAAATTACCCTTTGCCTTAGTGCATTTGTAATCCACGATAACCTGGGTATGATATGTGGCAGCAATATCTATTGTTTCAATAGGCTTGAAGTGGATACCAAGGACTCCGCCGACTCCCCAGCCGGTAGTTTCGGTCTCGGCCAGTGTCTTGTCGGTTCCAAAGATTGGGGCATAAGGGCCTGGAGCATCATCCAGAGAGACCTTAAGTTTCTGCTGTCCATAAAGGAAGCGGACACCTGCACCTACAGAAAGGTGATCCTCCCAGAACTGATGAGCAACACCTGTTGTACTTGTGTATACAGCAGAATAAACATCCATGGAGTGACCTAACCCAGCTATTGCGGGAATTCCAGCCCGGGCTGCCAGCTGTGCCAGAAGACCCACGGTCTGTGCGTTTCCATCTTCGTACTTAAGTTCTCCACCGCCGGACTCAACTGTAAAACCGGTGAAGAGTGCTGTTTTATCTTTTTTCCATACAATAGTGAAATCTGGATAGAATAAGGTAGGAACATCTGTCTCATATGTCTCGCCATTGACTTTGTTTGTATACTTCTTATAAAGGAACTGGTTTCCAGCCTCTACATAGAGACCATCTTTCATAAATGCAGTTCCTGCCGGATTGTGGAATACGGCATCGGGTTTCTTGCTTTCAGTTGCTTTAGCAGGGAACCTGGCATAGCCAGCTCCTGTGTTTACTTTGTTCTCTGCACCGCCGGCGAAGAGCAGGCCGACACACACAAACACAAGTGTTAATACAAGAATAAATCTAACCATTAAATCTCTCCTTAATTCTTTTTTATTTTAGCATGCGAAATTTGAGAAAGAAACAAATTGTTATTAAAGTTATTTTTGGTCAAAATTTAAGCAGATACCCTTCATCAGAGTCCACAGACTCTTCCTCAACCTCATTCTTCTCAGGCACATCCTGAGTTGGAGCCTCGGGAGCTGTCTCACCGGCAGCCTTGGCTGTAAAACGCAGTGTCCTTATAGGCTTGGAACTCAACCGCACGCCGGAAGCCTTAAAGCCTTTGACATGATAGTTGTCCAAATCAAACTCCTCCTCCAGCACACGGAGCCGGGGAGCCTTTCTATATATCAATGTAATAGTACCATGCTGCTTTTCTGTCAGCAGCAGGAATTTGCAGCCGTCAGGCAGGTACTGGTAACTCTTCTCCACAATGAACTTCTCCACCTGGAACCGCTTTATGCACACATGCTTCTTGTCTGCAGTCTGATAGATAAGGGAGAATATGGTGTTCTTGAGGATATCCTTGTCGGCGATGTTGCACCAGAGCATTCCCTGTCCCACAAACATCTTTTCAGGAGCGTTGATGACCTGGAAAGTGCCTTCCTTGTTCACAATCAGGAGCCTGTCGTATTCGCTGACAGCGAAAAGCTTCTCCCCATCCTTGACGCCATAGCCCAGGTAGCCGCTCTCTGCATTGTAATTGAGCATCAGGTTCCGCTGTGCCACAGCCTTCACATCCACAGTCTGGAAGCTGTTCACCACAGTCCGCCGCTTGATTCCCACACCTGCTTTCTTCCTGGATTCGGTGAGCATCTTCTTAAGATCCTCGATATACCGGAGGGAATACTCCACCAGATGGTCAAGCTTGTATTCGCAGTCCTTGATATTGTTCTGGATCTCCTCGATCTGCTCGTGATTCTTGTTGATGTCGAAGAGGGAGATGCGCCTGATTGGAATCTTGAGGAGTCTTTCCACATCCTCTTTGGTCACTTTCCTGGCAAGCTGATCAGCAAATGGTCTGAAACCGTAAAGCACAGCCCGCTCCACCTCTTCGGCAGTCTTCTTTGTCTCGATCTTTTTGTAGATCCGCTCTTCGATGAAGATCCGGTCCAGTGTCCGGGCGTACAGGTCTTCCAGAAGGTGCTCTTTCCGCAGTTCCTGCTCTGCCCTGAGGACATCCATAAGATGCCGTGAGTGGTAGGCTATAATCTCGGAGACACCCATGATTGCAGGGAGGTCGTCCTTGATGACCAGAGAGTTGACACTTATCTTGTACTCGCAGTTGGTGTAGGCATACAGGGCGTTGATGAAGTTCTTGTTTGCGCTTACACCCCGTGGCAGGTCTATCTCTATGTTTGCCTTGTCTGTTGTGTAATCTGTGATTGATGCAATCTTAAGCTTACCTGCTTTGGCTGCCTTTGTGATGGAGTCAATCATCATCTCGCTGGTTACAGAATATGGAAGCTCCTCTATGATAATCCGCTTTGGATCAGATGTATTCAGCTTGGCCCTTATGACCACCTTGCCTTTGCCGTCGTTGTAGCCTGAGACATCCATGATACCGCCTGTGGGCAGGTCTGGATAAAGGGTGAACTCCTCCTCCTTGATGAAAGCGCTCATGGCATCCAGCACTTCGATTGGGTTATGGGGCAGGATCATGGTGCTCATGCCTACTGCAATACCTTCGGCACCCTGTATGAGGACTACTGGAATCTTGGCCGGGAACACCAGAGGTTCCTTGGCTCTTCCGTCATAGCTGTCAATGTAGGTGGTGAGCTCCGGGTTGTAGAGCACTTCCTTTGCGAATGGCAGGAGGCGGCACTCAATGTATCTGCCGGCAGCGGCGGGCTCACCGGTCAGGATGTTGCCGTAGTTTCCCTGCTTCTCTATGAACAGGTCGCAGTTGGCCAGCTTGACCAGAGCGCCGTAGATAGAGGAATCGCCATGTGGGTGGTACTTCATGGTCTCGCCCACCACGTTGGCCACCTTGTGGAACTTGCCATCGTCCATTGAAATAAGGGAATGGAGTATGCGCCGCTGCACCGGCTTTAGGCCGTCCACCAGGTCCGGGATAGCGCGGTCACGGATTACATAGGAGGCATACTGGAGGAAATAATCTTTATAAAGCTGAGATACTTGAGCCATATCACACCTCCTCTGGCAGCAGATACTGCATTATGAAATCCCGCCGCTCCGGGGTGTTGTCACCCATGTAGAACTCCATGGTCTTGGAGAGGTCGGCGATGCTGTCGGCTGTCACCGGAATAAGTTTTATATCTTTGCCGATAAAGGCGCCGAACTCCTTGGGGTCAATCTCTCCAAGACCCTTGAACCGGGTGACTTCGCAGCCCCGGATCTCTTTCATGGCTTTGTCCCGCTCCTTCTCGTTGTAGCAGTAGCGTACCTCCTGCCGGTTCCGGACACGGAACAGAGGAGTCTCAAGAATAAAGAGCCTGCCGCTGGTCACCAGCTCCTCGAAGAAGGTGAGGAAGTAGGTCATAAGGAGGATCCGGATATGGTAGCCGTCGTCATCGGCATCTGTGGCGATAACCACTTTGCCGTAACGGAGCCCCTCCATGCCGTCCTCGATGCCCAGGGCCTTCATTATGTTGTAAAGTTCCTCGGTCTTGTATATTACTGTGCGCTTTTCCCCTTCCACATTCTTCACTTTTCCACGGAGGGAGAAGACAGCCTGGGTCCGCACATCTCTGGTTTTAGTTATAGTACCGCTGGCAGAATCGCCCTCGGTAAGGAATATCATGGAAGCATCGCACTCCTCGGCATGGCGGGGATCCTGATGCAGGTGCCAGCGGCAGTCCCGGAGCTTCTCGATATTGAGCCGGGTCCGGCTGGAGGCCTCTTTGGCATTTTTCTTGACCTCAGAGAGCTCCTTCCGCAGCTTCTCGTTCCGGACAATTATATCCTGGAGTTTCTTGGCATCATCCACATTCTTATGGAGATAATCCTCAACCCCTTCCTTCACCTCGTTCATAATCCAGCTGCGGATCTCGGTGTTGCCCAGCTTGTTCTTGGTCTGGCTCTCGAACACCGGCTCCTTAAGCTTGATGGCTATGCAGCCTGCTATGCTTTCCCGCACATCCTGGCCAGAATAGTTGGCCTTGTAATATTCGTTGATACCCTTGAGAAGTCCCTCTTTAAAGGCACTCAGATGGGTACCGCCGTCCGATGTATACTGGCCGTTCACGAAGGAGAAATAGGTCTCGCCGTAGTTCCGGGTATGAGTGAAGGCAATCTCAAGTTTATCGCCTTTGTAATAAACTATATCGTACTGAATATTTTCGCCCACTTCACTCTTAAGAAGGTCATACAGTCCTTTGTCGGAATAGAATGTCTCCTTGTCAAAAGTAAGGGTGAGCCCCTGGTTCAGGTAGGCATAGTTCCACAGTCTCTTTTTTACAAAATCGAAGTTGAAGGCATAGTCTCCGAAAAGTTCGGCATCGGGGACAAACTCGATGAATACTCCGTTCCGCTCCTTGGGGCTTGAGCCTTTCCGCTCCGATATCAGCTGGCCCTTCTCGAAGATCGCCTCCTGGAAACGGCCGTCCCGGATAGATACTACACGGAAGTAGGAGGAAAGGGCATTCACAGCCTTGGTTCCCACGCCATTCAACCCCACAGAGAACTGGAAGACATCATCATTATATTTGGCGCCGGTGTTGATCACAGATACGCAGTCCACCACCTTTCCCAGCGGGATTCCACGGCCGTAGTCCCTCACCTTCACCTTGTTGTCCTTTATCTCTATGACAATGCGCTTGCCGGCCCCCATTATGAACTCGTCCACGCTGTTGTCGATTATCTCTTTCAAAAGCACATAGATACCGTCGTCCGGATTGGAGCCGTTCCCCAGCCGTCCTATATACATACCGCTCCTTTTGCGGATATGCTCCAGTGAGCTCAGGGTCTGTATCTTGCTCTCGTCGTAAATTGCAGTTTTCTTTTCAGCCATAAGTTGTCAAAGATCTCCAAACCGTTCCAGCATCCAGCGTCCCTTCTCGAAGGAGAAGACATTGAGGCTTGTGTTGCCCACCTTGAAGCAGCGGCGGGCGTTCACAGAGATTCCCAGCACCAGCCTCATGAAGAAGTCCACCCAGCCCCGGTGGGTCACCACCAGAATATTCTCGCCAGGATGTTTTTCTGTTACAAAGGTCATGAAATCCTGGATCATCTGGATGTAATCCTGCTTGCTCTGTCCCTCAGGAATCCGGTATTCCATATCGTCGCTTACTGCTTTTTTAAAGTCGTCAGGATAGTGTTCCTTCACATAGGCCCAGTCGTGGGTGGCAAAGATTCCCATGTCCCGCTCCCGGAGCCGTTTGTCCGGCACAATCTCCAGATTGAGTTTTTCGTTTATATATTTTGCTGTGTCCCAGGCCCGTCCAAGGTCGCTGGTGTAGATGCTTGAGAACTTCATGCCAGAAAGCTTTTCCCCAAGCTCCTTGGCCAGTGCTATTCCTTTTGGTGTAAGAGGGCTGTCCAGTATGCCCTGCATCTTGTCTTCCAGGTTCCACTCTGTCTCGCCGTGGCGCACTATTGAAACCCTAGTTATATTATCCATCAATCCCCTCCCAAGGTTGATAAAATCTATAAATTGCGTACTTTCTTTATCGTCTCATACGCCTTCTGTATCTGGTCGAATTTCTCGGTGGCAAACTTCATGAACTCCTCAGGCAGCCCCTTCGATGCAATCACATCCGGGTGGTACTCCTTGATAAGTTTTTTATACTTTGCCTTTATAACATCGTCGCTGTCAGATGACGAGCACCCCAGCACCGAATATGCGGCTGCAAGAGAACCGCTGTCTGTCCGTGATGAACTTGAACTATAGCCGGAACCAGAACTGTAGCTGCTTCCCTGATCCTGCCTATACCCATATCTGGTCTTAAGATAATCCACGTTTCCTGCCGGATACCGCATGCACATAGCTGCCTGGGCAATGAACTGGTTCTCCTTGTCGGAAAGGACACCGTCTGCCATTGCAATCCGCACCAGGATATCCATCATCATCTCTATCATCTGAGGATCCCGGTAGAAACTCTGGTAGAACTGCTCGGCAAACTTTTCAAAGGATTCGGTGGAAACTGCTGCTGTATCAAAGATACGCAGGGCAAAGTCCTGGTCCTGTCTTGAAAGCCTTAAGTCGTTGCTCATGAACTGGATTACAGTATTCCGCTCCGAGGGAGAAATCTGGCCGTCTGCATTAGCCATCTTGCCCAGCATGGAGAATGTAGCCACAAAGAATGTCATCTGAGCCTGCCCCAGATTGAAGTCTGGCCCAGCCTGTCCCGATGTCTCCCTGTACTGATACCCGTTTCCGTTTTTATCTTTATCCCTGTCAAAGGTATGGCCGATAGCTACTCCCAGGACAGCTCCGAAAGGTCCGCCAAGCATGGATCCCAAGATTCCGCCGATTACTTTGCCTTTAACGCTCATACTTATCCATTATACCCTATATATACAGTATATTTTAAAAATAGACTTATTTCAAGGACAAATAACTAATTGACATTATCCTTTATGTATAAAATAATTAAGGTAGTGAAATTTCTCAAGCTGTCTTGGACATTTTTTGTATTTGTCTCATTAATGGTGTTATTGTGCACCGGGTGTAAACTGGACTACAAGGATGCAGATCTGGTTGAGGAGATGAACGAGGAGGTGCCCAACAGCGTTCTGGATGATTTCTCCCAGGTGGTTGTGCGGGAGGGTAAAGTTTCCTATGTCTTCTCTGCAGACCACGCGGAGCTTTTTGACAGCACCAAGCTCACCTACTTCGACAACATCGGCTTCACAGAATACAAGGCAGACGGTTCCACCGGCACCGAAGGGGCCGCTGTCAAGGCAATCCACGATTCAAAGACAGACAACATCATATTCGACGGAAAGATCATACTCAATGCCACAGCCCAGGACTTTGTGGTGAAATCTGACTACCTGGAATGGAACAACGAGGCGAAGATACTCAAGAGCATGGATGATACAGAGGTCTCCATTGAACAGGGGGATGGCTCCATGGTTAAAGGACGGGGTTTTATAGCCGATGCCCAGGGCAAATCCTTCACATTCCTGGAAGAGGCATCAGGAAGGTACTATGAAGATGAAGAGACTGATTGATCTTCTTGCCCTCCTGCTTATCTGCAGCACACTTTACGCCGCAGACGATTTCTCCTTCTTCGGAGACTCCCTCTCCTCCAGCCGGGGCAAGGGAAAAGAGCATACATCCCTAAAGGGAAACGCAGGAATAATTTCATCCTCCACCAGGATAAAAGCTGACAACATAGAGATTTACGGCAGCGACAACGACTTCGCTGAATGCACCGGCACAGTCGAGGTCATAGACAACGAGAAGGGAATCTCCCTCAAGGCCGAGCGTCTTTTCTTCAACCGGAGGGACGACATAATCCGGGTGGAAGGGGCCGCTGTCATGGAGGATATGAAGAACGAGGTCATTGTCAAAGGCAACTTCCTGGAATATATGGGAAGCGACGAGACCTGTCTTATCCAGATCGGGGTGCGCATCCTCAAGGATGATATGGTGTGCCGATCCGAGTTTGCCCGCTACAACCGGAATGATGATATACTTGAGCTGACCGGTATGCCTGTGGTCTTCTGGAAAAACGATGAGTACCGAGCCCTGCGGATTATTGTGGATCTGGATAAGGACGAGATAACTCTGGAAGGAAAGGTCACCGGCTCTATCTTCTCCGAGAAAGAAGAAAAGGCCGAAGAGGAAAAACCGGAGGCAGAGACCGCAGAAGAGGAAAAGAAGGAATGAGCAAAGAGCGGAAGGAAGAGAGCCTGAAGGAAGAAAAACTGGCAGTATACGGCCTCAAGAAGATGTTCGGCAGAAAGACTGCGGTGGCAGGCATCGATTTTTCCATGAGCAAGGGAGAGATTGTGGGATTCCTGGGCCAGAACGGAGCTGGAAAGACCACTGCCTTCTATATGATAGCCGGTTTCATCAAGCCTACCGATGGAAAGATAATGCTTGGCGACAAAGAGCTCTCAAAGCTCCCGATGTACAAGCGGGCCCAGATGGGCATCTCATACCTTCCTCAGGAAGCCTCTATTTTCCGGAAGCTCACTGTAGAGGAGAATATAGCAGCCATCATAGAGACCCGGAGCGACCTGAACCGCAAGGAGAAAAAACAGCTTCTGGAAAGCCTTATCGAGGAGTTCGGCATAGGACATATCCGCAAGCAGAAGGCATTTACCCTTTCCGGTGGAGAGCGGCGCCGTACCGAGATTGCCCGGGCCCTTTCCATGAAGCCTAAATTCCTGCTTCTGGACGAGCCTTTCTCCGGCATCGACCCTATCGCAGTTGCAGAAATAAAAGGAATAATAAAAAGCTTCGCCTCTAAGAACATAGGCGTGCTCATCACCGACCACAACGTGCGGGATACCCTTGAGATAACAGACAGAGCCTATATAATAAGCCATGGTCAGATCATGGTCGCAGGAAGCAGGGAAGAGATCCTTGCCAACGAACTGGCCCGGAAGACATATCTGGGAGAAGGTTTCTCAATGTAAGGGTTTTACCGGTGATCGGACTCGAACCGATACAGTATTGCTACCGGCAGATTTTGAGTCTGCTGCGTCTACCAATTTCGCCACACCGGCATAGGTTTTTTTAAACTACATTGACTTTTCTTTTTTGTCAATTACAATAAAAATATGGATTATAAATGCTGCACACTTTGTCCCCGGGCCTGTGGTGTTGACCGGACTGCCGGCCAGTTAGGCTTCTGTAAAGAATCCAGCGCCATGCGGATAGCCTGCGCCACACTGCACCATGGAGAGGAGCCCCCTATCACAGGAAAAGGGGGAAGCGGCACCATATTTTTCACTGGCTGCACACTGCAGTGCAGATTCTGCCAGAACCACCAGATAAGCCGGGGAGGCCTTGGAAGAGAGGTTTCTATAGAAGAGTTTGCAGATATCTGTCTTAAGCTGCAAGAGGCTGGGGCCGAGAACATCAACCTGGTCACAGGAACCATGTTCATCCCCTCTATCGCCCAAGGAATTGCTCTGGCAAAGACTAAGGGACTTGATATTCCTGTTCTGTGGAACTCTTCCGGTTTTGAGAGTTCAGAGGCTGTTGATATGCTCAACTCCTTCGTTGATGTCTATTTGCCAGATATAAAAACACTTAACCATACCTTTGCAGCCACCTTCTTCAATGCTATACATTATCCCGAGGCAGCCAAGGCGGCGGTGGAGAAAATGGCAAATTCCAAGAAAATTGTGTTTAAGGATGGAAAGATTATAAGCGGAACCATAGTGCGGCACCTGGTTATCCCAGGTTATGTGGAGATGACAGAGCGGTTTTTGAAATGGTTCAACGAGAATCTGAAGGGAAAAGCTCTGATTTCTGTCATGTTCCAGTATTCACCCAAGGCTGCCGAGGGGGAGGGGTTCCCGGAGCGGACTTTGGACAAGACCGAGATGGATATGGTCTACTCCTACCTGGATGAGCTGGGTATTGAGGATGGTTTTATACAGGAGGAAGAGGTGACCGACGAGTGGAACCCCGACTTTAACAAGGCTTCACCTTTCCCAGGGAGTATAGGAAAAACAGTATGGCATTGGAAAAGCTGAAACACAGGCTATTTACAGCAATTTTTCTCCTGCTCCTATCATTTCCTGTCTTGGGAGAAACCATAACTGATATACAGATCCAGGGACTCAGACGGACAAAGCCGGAAGTACTTTTAGAAAAGCTTGAAAAGTTTAAGGGTATGGACTCCTCTGCTTTTGATAAGAAGAAGCTGGAGGAGGCGCTGGAGAAAACCCAGCTGTTCAGCCTTGCTGATGCCACAGTGTCGGGTTCCACCCTGCAGATAACAGTGGAGGAGAAGTTCTCCCTGCTGCCTATTCCTTTTGCATACCTTTCCTCTGACAGCTGGGGCGGTGGCCTGGTGGTGCTGGACAACAATGCCTTCGGCATAATGGACCAGGCTGCGGCAGGTGGCTTTATTACCTCCACTGGCTGGCGGGTGCTGGCAGGCTACAGCCATACCCAGAAAGAACATGCTCCTTTCGGCTGGAACGTGTCGGTCAACGGGGGCAAGTCCAAAACCCGGGTAAGGGAAGACGACGGGGATCTGCTTCTGACTTACGACAACCAGGTGTTCGGGGCATCTGCCGGCATCAACAAGAGGCTTGCCCCCTGGCTCAAAGGCTCGGTCAGCTCCGGTGTGAACCTCTGCGACGTGGAGGACAGCAGGCCGGCCTCGGAGCTGGTTATACCGCTGACCGCCAGCCTCACAGCCAGCACCGCCAGCTGGGATGGCACCTTCCTTAACACCACATACCTCACCACCAGTGCCACCTATAATTTTTCCCAGTGGCACAACAACTACTGCACCCTTGCGGCAAAGGCTGGCTGGGAGCAGCACCTGGTGCAGCGGCTCCGGCTCATTGCCCAGGCAGGCGTATACCACTCCCCAGATGTGCCGGTAGTGTTTGCACCAAACCAGAATGCAGCCCAGGTGTGCATTTTAAACAACGCCTGCCGTGCCTCTACCATGGCTGGCGCCGGAGCCGGTCTGGAGTGGGGTATAGCCCAGACCAAGCTTGGAGTACCGTCGCTATATGCCCAGTATCAGGTGATATGGGCCGACACTCTCCTTTCCGATGAGATCTGGGGACATGGTCCGGTAGCCGGATTCAAATTCTATTTAAAGAAAATCGCATTCCCTGCTGTGGATATTTTCTGTGCCTATAATGTAAAAACCGGCCTCATCCGCACATCGGCGGGGGCCGGTTTCAGCTATTGATTCCGCTATAATTACAGGGCTTTCTCAGTCAGCCTGTTAAGCCGTTTGATAAATCCTGCGGTGTCTGCCAAAGGTGCACCCTCAGCAAGCCGTGCCTGCTCCAGAAGGACAAAGCTGATATCCTCAATCACTTCTTTATCATCGATAGAAGCCAGCTTCTGTACAATCGGGTGCTTCGGGTTGATCTCCAGCACCGGTGCATACTCGGTATCTCCCTGGCCGATGGACTTAAGAAGAGCCTGCATCTGCATGGTGGGATCGTTCTCATCAGCTACGATACAGGAAGGAGAATCGCTTAAGCGGCTTGAAGCAATTACGCTCTTAACCTTGTCGCCAAGCACCTCTTTGATTTTCTCAAGAAGCGGCTTGATTTCCTCGGCTTTCTTCTCATCTTCCTTATCCTTAAGCTCATCTGCGGCACCCTTGCGGTTCACAGACTTAAGCTCAAAGTCCTTGTATTTACCCAGGCTAGGAATTACGATTTCATCGATGTTGTCGTCCATAATCAGGACTTCAAAGCCCTTTGCTTTGTATGCCTCGATCAGAGGTGAACTCTTGAGAGCAGATTCCTTGCCGCCGGTGATGAAGTAGATAGCCTTCTGGTCCGGCTTCATCCGTTCGGTATATTCTTTGAAGCTGGTGTAGCCCTCAACAGCGGTGGACTTGAACCTGATAAGGTCGGTCAGTGTCTCCCGGTTTGCCCAGTCGGAATAGAGTCCTTCCTTAAGCAGCTTGTTATACTGCTCGATGAACTGGGTGTACTTCTCCTTGTTGCTCTCGGACAGCGCCTTCAGCTCGGAAAGCACCTTCTTGACAGATGCACTTCTGATAGAAGACATAATCTTGTTCTGCTGCAGAATCTCACGGCTCACATTGAGAGGCAGGTCCTCGGAATCGATGATACCCCGGAGGAACCGGAGGTAATCTGGCATCAGCTCCTTGTCATCATCTGTGATGAACACACGGGAAACATAAAGCTTCACGCCCGGCTTATAGTCGGCATGGAGCATATCGAATGGGGCATGCTGCGGGATGTAGAACAGTGTGGTATACTCCAGAGTTCCCTCTGCCTTTGTATGGATGTAGTAGAGAGGATCCTCTGTATCATGTGAGATAGTCTTGTAGAACTCGTTGTAATCCTTGTCTGTAAGTTCTGACTTAGGCCGTTTCCAAAGGGCGGAGCCGGAGTTGATCTTGTCAATCTTATGTTCCTTCACTTCTTTCCGGTTGTCACCCTCACCCTCGAATTTGATGGAATCATACTCAAGGTAGATAGGGAATGAGATGTGGTCGGAATACTTCTTGATAAGAAGCTCAATCTGCCAGCGGCTGGCATATTCCTTACCTTCATCGTTCAAGTAAAGTTTTACTTCTGTTCCGTATTTCTCTTTCTTTGCTTCGGAGATATCGAACTCCCCCTTGCCGTCGCTGGCCCAGAGCCAAGCCTTCTGTTCTCCCGGTTTTTTAGAGAGCACCTCGATTTTGTCTGCAACCATGAAAGCCGAATAGAAACCTACACCGAACTGGCCGATAAGGTTTGAATCCTTCTTGGCATCGCCAGAAAGGCCGGCCAGGAAGCTCTTTGTACCAGATTTTGCGATTGTTCCCAGGTTCTGGGCCAGATCCTTGTTATTCATACCGATACCTGTGTCGGCAATGGTCAGTGTATGGGCATCCTCATCAAACTTAACATCGATGCGGAATTCCTGGTCCAGGTTTTTATACTTGTCATCGGTGAGGGAAAGATACTTAAGCTTGTCCAGCGCATCGGATGCGTTGGAGATAAGCTCCCTCAGGAAGATCTCCTTGTTTGAATACAGGGAATGAATAATTAAATGAAGAAGCTGTGACACTTCTGTCTGAAACTGATGTGTAGCCATGTTTTTGCTCCTATATTAAAAATATACAAAAATATGATACCCCGGGCAAGTGCAATAACTAGCCCAGGCAATAAAACACCCCTGCTCGGTGGTCCTGCTCCCTACGGGCCAGGGATACCGCTAGGGCTGCCTTTTGCATTTCAGCACACTCGCAATTGGGTTTGATGTGTGGTAAAATGATGAAAAGACAAGGAGTTCAACAATGTCAAAAACAAATTCTAACAGCATTACAAGTATTTTAGTAGCCGCACTCAATTCCAATAATTCTCAATTTCGCATAGATATGCTTAAATACTTTGGTAATAAAATCGGAAGAAGCATTGACGATACAATTAGATTTTATGATTCTTCCCACAGTCCTCTCCTCTATTCAGAAATGAAAGGAACAGAAATAGATATTATTGCTCGTGTCCCTGGGGTTCACAAACCTAAAATGATGATTGAAATAAAAGCTAGTGCTGGCGAAACACTACAACCTTCTCAATCAAATTCAAAAAAAGAAGGCACATATAAAAAAACTTCAGAAAAATATAATATTCCGCTTATTTATATTATTCCAGAAAAATATATTCACGACAAAAATATCCCCGAAAATGCAATCAAAATATATTGGGAAAAAATAAGGAATATTACAAAAAAACTAAAAGAAATAAAACTTGACAAGCTAATAGATTCTTTTGTTGAAATTACTGAAAAAAGCAACCAATTTCCCTTGGACAAAAAAATAAATACTTCATTAGAAAATATTAAAGAACTCTTGGAGAATAATAAAAACATTGAAAATATTTCTGACCTTCAAAATGATCAATGGGGAATTGGCTATTATTTCAGTACAAAAAAACCAAAAGCTGATTATTTTATTGGGTTTACTCCAGACTATAAAGAAGACAAAAAATTCTTTTCATTATGCATAGCAGAAAGTTGTAAAAACATAGACCTTGGGGACAGAAACAAAAATCCAAAGGAAAGGCCCATGTTTTTTAATGATGGCTGGTATTATTTTCCATTAGGTAAAAATATGTTGGATAAAAATATAAAAATGCCAGATGTAGATAACGAACACATTGATAAAAATATTCTAAAAGCTATCTCTAATAACAAAAAAATTATTGATAAATTAATTAAAGATATTAGAACTATTTTCGCTTAAAGGGTTTTCCTCTATCATGCTTTGATAGATCGCCTCCGTTATAGTCAAAAACATAACGGAGGTTTTTTATGGAAAACAGAAAAGACTTTGGCATGCTAGATGAAGCCGATGTCAAACTGGTAGTTGAAGAGAATCAAGCCCCGGCATGGACAGGGTCATGTGACGAACTGCCACCAGCAGAGCTTTTTAACCGGGTTAAAAAAGTGCTTCTTGTAATCACTGCTGGCCCAGATTTATCAGCAGAAGAATTAAACAAGACACTCGATGCAGTCCGCGTTACAATTCCAGATGATGCATTGTTTCTCTATACTGTTGTTGACGACAAAACGCAGAACAGCACATCCAGAAAAAGCATAGAACTATATGTAAAAAGAGATTAATCTCTCATCATTTCAAGCAGTTCCAGTAGGTTATCCATAAATTCTTATTCCGTACTTCAGAACTTCATCAAGTAAAGATGGGTTGTTAAGCAGCTGCCGGGTATCCAGCAAGTCAACCTTTTTCTGTAAGGCTTCTCTTAGCCGTTCGGCCATCTCGAAAAACTTGATTCCTTTGGTCTTTGTTGAGATAAGAAGATCTACATCACTTGTCTCTCTAGCTGTCCTCTTCGCATATGAACCGAAAAGATAGCAGTAATTGATATCATAATCCTTGAAAACTTTTTCGCAAGCTTCTATTATCTGCTTCTGGCTGAGGATGCCATGGGTCTCGTCAATCACATTATACCTGGCCAGCTCATGTACAAAATACTTATACTTCAGAGTGTCTTCCAGGGCAGGATTATTCTCGTATGAGACATAAGAACGCAATGATACCCCAAGCAGTTCTGCTGCTTGTTTCTGAGTCAGCTCTTTATGGGTTCTTTCTTCTTTTAAATTCATTTTTGCATATCACCAATTAGATAATATGCAAAATTTGCACATCTTGTCAACAACAATGTGCAAAAATCAAAGCCGGCTGAAATCCAGGGTTGCAAAGTAGTCGTCCACAGTCTCGGCCCGGCGTATCTGCTCCACACTGCCGTCCGGCTTCAGAAGCAGCTCGGCAGACCGGAGCTTGCCGTTGTAGTTGAACCCCATTGCATAGCCGTGGGCTCCGCTGTCATGGATAACAATGATATCCCCCACCTTGATCTCCGGCAGCTTCCGGTCTATGGCGAACTTGTCGTTGTTTTCGCAAAGTGAGCCGGTCACATCATAGGTAAACGACCGTTCGCCATTCATATTATCCATGTCGGTGATATGATGGTATGCCCCATACAGCGCCGGCCTCATCAGGTTTGCCATACAGGCATCAAGCCCGATGTAGTGCTTGTAGGTATCCTTTGTATGAATAGCAGTTGTCACCAGATAGCCGTAAGGGCCTGTGATCATGCGGCCGCATTCCATCACCACCTTAAGTGGCGGCAGTCCAGCCTTCTCGATAGTATCCTTATATGCCTGATGAATCTTCTCTCCCACATACTCCAGATCCACTGCAGTCTGATCCAGCTTGTACGGAATACCGATTCCGCCGCCCAAGTTCACAAACTCGAAGGTGATGCCCACCTCTTTGGAAATCTCCACCACCAGGTCGAAGAGGAGCTTTGCAGTCTCCACAAAGTAATCGGGATTGAGCTCGTTGGAAGCCACCATTGTGTGAAGTCCGAACCGCTTTGCCCCTTTCTCTTTCATAATGCGGTAGCCTTCGAAAAGCTGCTGCCGTGTCAGGCCATATTTTGCCTCTTCCGGCTTTCCGATGATAGCGTTTCCTTCCTTAAGCGGACCCGGATTATACCGGAAGCAGATAAGCTCAGGAATTCCGGCGCTCTTCTCCAGGAACGGAATGTGAGAGATATCATCCAGGTTGATGACAGCCCCCAGCTCGTATGCTTTCTTATATTCAGCGGCAGGGGTATCGTTGGATGTGAACATGATGTCCTCTCCCTTGAGTCCCACCTTTTCGGAAAGAATCAGCTCCGGCAGAGAAGAGCAGTCAGCACCCAGTCCCTCTTCCTTAAGAATTTTCATGATGTATGGGTTAGGCAGCGCCTTTACCGCAAAGTAATCCTTGAAGCCTCCCGGCACCCATGAAAAAGCTTTGTAGAAACGGCGGGCATTCTCCCGGATAGCTTTCTCGTCATAAATATGGAACGGGGTTGGATACTTCTTGATGATTGCCTTGATCTGTTCTGTTGTGAAAGGAACTTTCTTCTCTGTCATTGTTTTCTCCTTGCATACAGTTTATATCTCTGATAAATTATTTTCAACATGATAGATGTTTTTATAATCATTGTTTTACTCATTCTTTCCGCATTTTTCTCCGGCAGCGAGACAGCCTTCACATCCCTCTCCTCCTATCAGGTGGAATCCATGGCCGAAACTAAGGGAAAGAGGGGGAAAATACTCAAGGATCTTTACGACAAATCCAGCATCTTCATCGCTACAGTCCTTATCTGCAACAACCTGGTCAACATCGGACTCTCTGCCTTTGTCACCAGCTTTACCATAAAGATCTGGGGAAACAATTTCCTGGGATATGTGACCGGTGCCCTCACACTCTTGGTGCTGATATTCGGTGAGGTTACCCCTAAGAATATCGCAATTGTCTGGAACGAGCCTATCTCTCTGTTCATCGCTCCTGTCTTCAAGGTGCTCTCCGTAATCTTGTATCCTGTCATCATCATTATAAATGCGTGCAGCTCCTTCATCACACGCCTGGTAGGGAATAAAAAGAAAGAGCAGATTTCCACCGAGATGATCTACAGCATCATAAGCACAGCTGCAAACCAGGGACTTGTGAAGGACTATGAGCGCCGTATGACCCGGGGTGTATTCAACATGGGACATACCACCATCAAAAACATAATGACCCACCGTACCGATGTAATCAGCATAGACCAGAGCGCATCGATGCAGGATGTCATTTCCGAGGTGGACAAGCACGAATTCTCCCGCTATCCAATCTACTTTGAGAACAAAGAGAATATCACCGGCTTTGTCAGATCTACAACTATTGTCAACGAAATCCGCAAGGGACATCTGGACCGGAAGGTCAGGGAGATAAAGGAGAGGCCGCTGTTTGTACAGGAAGGCAGGAAGATAAGCGATGTGTTCCGTCAGATGAAGAAGGAGAATGTGCATTTTGCCATTGTGCTGGATGAGTATGGCGGACTTGCCGGGATTGTCACTCTGGATGATATTGTGAGCAGCGTCCTGGGTGATATTGATAATGCCACCTTCTCTGAGACCGAACGGATAGAGAAGATTTCCGACAGGGAATATGTGATTTACGGCGAGGCACCCATAACATCTGTCACCGATACGCTGGGAATCACTCTGCCATGGGATGACAGGCTCAAAACTATCGGTGGACTCATTACAAAGAAGATGGCCCGTATCCCTGTTGCAGGCGAGAAAGTGACACTTGGCAAATACACATTCACCATAGAAGAGGCATCTGACCGGCAGGTGCTCAAGGTGCGGGTCAAAAAATAATCAGGCTTCCAGAATACCTTTTCGCAAGATTACCTTTGAGCTTCCATCCTCGAAGAACAGCTCTATGGTAGGATTTCTCACAAGCCCGTCCAGATGGATGATGGCAGGAGCATCCTCGTCGTAGTTGTGACCGATAGCTATGTGGCAGGTGTGGAAGGCTTTCTCGTCCTCCAGCATGTTGCCAGTTATCTGGGCCGCAGGATTCAGACCGATGCCGATTTCTCCTAAGTTCCGGGCATTTTTTGCATATTCCGGGTTTGGTGCTTTGGCCCCTTCCTCTATAGTCTCCGACAGAATGCAAGCCTCTTCCGATTCTGCGGTGTTGAGGGAAGTTACAAACCCATTCTCCACCGTAGCCTTTATTGGATGATTTATCACTATATCCCCGGACTTAACCGAGATGCTGCCGTCGAACACGATAGTGCCGCAGGAAGTCCCCAGTTCGGGCGAGATGAACACTTCGCCGGCAGGCACGTTACCACCGGCACCGGGGGCAGAGAAATCGCCGTCATCCTGGAAGGTTTTGCGCCCAGAAAGGCCCACACTTAAATCGGTGCCGCCGGGGGCTGTAATCTGCATCCGTACCGCCTTGTCCATAAGGGCCTTGAGACGGGCGCAGTTGGCCTTGAGCTCTGCGTAATCGATAGGTACGGTGCGGATGAACATATCCTCGGTAATGCTTGGGGACCAGAAGGAGCGGCTTTTCTTAGTCTCCATCAGATAGTGGTAGGTGCTGTTCACTTCCTTGCCGTCCAGCATGTAGGGGTGCTCCATGGCCTCCTTGTCCTTCCCCAGCTTGTTCTTGCTTATGGAGAGGATGATCTCCGGCTCTGTCTTGATAGCTGCCACCACCGACGGCTCGGAGTAGTCGAACTGTGTCTTCACCGGCTGCACTACGATAACAGGGAGAGCTCCCGCATCGGCCAATGCGTTATAGAGGGCCTGGGAAATGCCCATCACATCCGGCTCCGGGTTGGTGATTATGAGAGCTTTCTCCCCCTTCTTTGCCTTGAGTATATCTTTGACTGCAATTTCTGCACTTTTCTTAAGTTTTTCTGATGTTTCCATACTTAAAAGATACCAACAGCGGGGCAATATTGCAAGAACATATATTTATTGATAATATTATTATATGTTTGACAAACTTGACAACATAGAGAAACGATTCAAGGAGCTTGAGGCCCAGCTTTCCGACACTGCAGTGATGCAGGACATGAAGAAATACAGCGAACTGATGAAGGAGCATGCCTCGGCCAAGGAGATTGTGGACAGCTACGCGCTCTACAAGAAGACAGTTTCTCAGCTGGAAGAGGCCAAGGAGATGGCGGGAAGCGAGAGCGACCCAGAGCTCAAGGAGATGGCCAAAGAGGAGATCAAACAGCTGGAGGAGCAGAAGGAGAACCAGATAAAGGAACTCCGCACACTGCTTATTCCGAAGGATCCTTTAGACCTCAAGAACATAATCATGGAGATAAGGGCAGGCACCGGCGGTGACGAGGCCGCCCTCTTTGCCGCAGACCTTTTCCGCATGTACTCAAAGTATGCCGAGCTCAAGAAGTGGAAGATAGAGATCATGTCCTCCCATGAGAGCGGCCTTGGGGGCTTCAAGGAGATTGTCTTCTCTGTCTCCGGCAAGAATGTATACGAGAATATGAAGTTTGAAAGCGGCGTCCACCGGGTGCAGAGAATTCCGGAGACAGAGTCGGGCGGCCGTATCCATACATCGGCGGTGACTGTGGCGGTGCTGCCCGAGGCTGAAGAGACCGATATTCAGATTAATCCAGAGGATTTAAAGATAGATGTTTACCGCTCTTCGGGACCGGGTGGACAGTGCGTTAACACCACCGATTCTGCAGTGCGGATGACCCATATACCAACAGGGCTGGTTGTAATATGCCAGGACGAGAAATCCCAGATAAAGAACAGGGCAAAGGCCCTGCGTGTCCTCCGGTCCCGGCTCTACGAGATGGAGGAGGCCAAGAAGCAGAAGGAGAGGTCCGAGGCACGGAAGAGCCAGGTGGGCTCCGGCGACCGGAGCGAGCGGATACGGACCTATAACTTCCCCCAGAACCGGCTCACCGACCACCGGATCAACCTTACACTGTACAAGCTGGACCTGATCATAAACGGCGAGCTGGACGAGCTTCTGGATGCCCTGAAGATTGAGTTCCGGGAGCAGCTCCTCAAGGAAAGCGCCCTGTAAAAAGCCCATGACAATACGGCAGGCAATCGCAGAAGGAACAGAAAAGATAGCAATCCGGTGGCCGGAGACCCCCTACTTAGACGCATGTGTAATACTTGCCTCGGTTCTGGGCTCCACCCGGGCCAAGCTGCTGGCCAGCCTCTCCGACACGCTGCCCCAGAATGCTTACGAAACCTACCTGCGTGGGGTGTCGGAGAGGACAGCCGGCTCCCCGGTGGCATATATAACCAGGCACCAGGAGTTCTACGCCCTGGACTTCTATGTGGATAACCGGGTCCTGGTGCCCCGGGCCGACACCGAGATTTTAGTGGAGACAGCCCTTGGCTTCATCAAGCCGGGGAGCCGGGTGCTGGATCTGTGCACCGGCTCGGGCTGCATTGCCATTGCCATAAAGCACACTATACCCGAGGCCCGGGTGGAGGCCTCTGACATCTCGGAGGATGCACTGGCAGTATTCCGCCGCAATGCGGAGGCAATTTTATCGGGTCAGATTGTGACCTATAAAAGTGACCTTTTAAATTCCGTTCCGGGCAAGTTTGACGTAATCGTATCAAACCCACCCTATCTGACCCGCTCCGAGACCTCCAGAATGAAAGGTGACAACTGGCCCGAGCCAGTGCTGGCCCTGGATGGAGGCGAGGATGGCCTCGACTTCATACGCCGCATAATCGCCGATGCAGCCAGATGCCTGCTGCCCGGCGGCCGGCTCCTCTTTGAGGCAGACCCGGCCCAGATGGCGGCTATAAAAATAGAATTTGAAAAATATAAATATAATGATATAATAATCAGAAAAGACCTGGCCGGGAGGGACCGGGTAATAGCGGGATGCTACAGTGGCAAGGATTGATAAAGATCTGGACATTCTCAAGACCAAACTCCTGAATGGCAACTACTGCGAGGCCGACATCGAGCGGATAATGCGGGCAGCAGGCTTCGGCAAGATCTGGCATGCAGACCAGAAAAGGGCCAGCGGCGAGCCTTACTTTATCCACCCCATCCAGGTGGCATCCATCCTTATAGACCTGAACCTGGACTGCGAGACCATCATCGCCGCCCTGCTCCACGACACAGTGGAGGACACCGAGATCACCCTGGAGTTCATCTCCCAACAGTTCGGTCCGGTTGTGGCCACACTGGTGGACGGCGTCACCAAGATAGATATCATCAAAGCTCAGACAAAATCTATACAGACCGTAGAGACTATCCGGAAGATCATCATCGCCATGGCCAACGACATCAGGGTCATCTTCATCAAGCTGGCAGACCGGCTCCACAACATGCGCACCCTCAGGTATCTCAAGCCCGAGAAGCAGATACTCATGGCCCAGGAGACTTTGAACATATATGCCCCAATCGCGGCACAGCTGGGAATATCGGAGATCAGAGGAGAGCTGGAAGACCTTTCCTTAAAGTATCTCAAACCCGATATCTACGAGAAGATAAAGCATTATGTGGTCTACCGCAAATCCAAGGTGACCCGTTACCTGGAACGGCAGCAGGAACTTATAAAGGAGGCGGCCCAGAAAGAGGGAATCGAGATCAAGACCGAGGCAAGGGCAAAGCATATCTACTCAATCTACAAAAAAATGCTCAAATATGATGTGGAACCCAGCGGTCTTTTCGACATTTTCGGCATCCGGGTCTACTGCAGGAGCGTCAATGAATGCTATGCCATGCTCAGCGTAATCCACAGCATGTGGAAGCCTATAGAGAACCGGCTCAAGGACTACATCTCTGTGCCAAAGCCCAACGGCTACCAGAGCCTCCATACTGCAGTTCACGCAGAGGAAGGGCGCATTGTGGAGATACAGATCCGCACCTACGCCATGCACATTGCGGCAGAATACGGTATCGCCGCCCACTGGCTCTACAAGTCGGGAAAGGTGGCAGGCAACTTCAAGCCGAGGGAGATAGCCCTTATCAACAGGCTCAAGAACTGGAACCGCTTCAATGTGGACAACTCCAGATTCCTGGACGAACTTAAAGAGGATATCCTCAGGGACATCATCTTTGTCTTCACTCCGGCGGGAGAGGTGATAGAGCTGCCCACCGGCTCCACAGCCCTGGATTTTGCATACCATATCCATTCCGAGGTCGGCAACCATTGTATGGCAGCCAAGGCAGACGGGGTCATCATTCCTCTGGACAAAGAGCTTCATAATTCCCAGGTGGTGGAGATAATAACAAATGCCAGCGCCCATCCCCATCTGCATTGGCTGCGGGAAGTCAAGACAGCCCGGGCCCGGTCCCGTATAAGGGCGTGGCTGAACAAAAACAACCATCTCCATATCGGCAGAAACGTAATAGTTGTGGACCATGCGGACCCGGCCCCGGGACCCGGCCCGCAGAAAAAGCTTCCTGTTGTCACACTGCCGGATGACATAAAGAATATGGTCCGGGAAGTCATAGACAAGGACCGGGTTACCCTGAAGGTGGGGGGCGAGAAGAACATGATGATAACCATGGCCCGGTGCTGCAATCCGGCAGTGGGGGACGACATCGTTGGCTATGTTTCTGTGGGCCGGGGCATTATTGTACACAGGAAGGACTGTCCCAACCTAAAGAATATAAAAGAGATAAATTTACGGATGGTGAAGGTAGAATGGGCCACTGTATCGTCCAAATATGTGAAGCGGTATAAGCTTTCAGCACACCCTACCCAGGACTTGTTCGCAGAGGTGGAGAATGCTATAAAGAAGTACCATGCTCATATTATAGATGGCCAGATCCAGGAGACTGGGCCTGACAGGATAGAAGGTTTTGTCACAATAGAAATTGACCGGAAGGAGGATCTTAAGAAAGCTCTCAAGAGCATACGGACCATCCCTTCCATTCTCAGCATAGGAGGATATGATGAAATATGATTGTCTGGTGATTGGTGCGGGTCTTTCAGGCTGTACCGCAGCACGGCTTCTGGCAGAGGCAGGTAAGAAAGTACTGGTTATCGAGAAAGGCCGGAGCATTGCAGGAAACTGTCACGACTACCTTTCGGAGGCAGGAATCACAGTCCATACCCATGGGCCCCATATTTTCCACACAATATACAAAGAGGTGTGGGATTTCCTTTCCCGGTTCACCGATTTCAGGATGTTCCAGCACCGGGTGCTCAGCTATGTTCATGGCCTGACTGTACCTTTCCCAATCAATAGGGATACATTGAATGCTGTGTTCGGTGAAAATATCTCAACTCAGGAGGTGCAGGACTTCCTTAGAAACGAGGTCAAGAACTCCGAATTCAAGGTGCCATCCGAGAATTTCCAAGATGCAGTGGTGTGCCAGGTAGGCGAGAGGCTCTATGAGCTTTTCTTCAAGAACTACACTATAAAGCAGTGGGGACGGGACCCAAAGGAGCTTTCTGCAGATGTGGCAGCCAGGATTCCTGTACGCTCAAACCGGGACAACCGCTATTTCTCAGACAAGTATCAGGGCATTCCCACCGGCGGCTACACCAAGATGGCAGAGAAGATGCTGGATCACCCCGATATCACACTTATGACAGGCTGCGACTACTTCCAGCTCAAGGACAATCTGGCTTCCCTGTTTGATGCAGAAACTGGAATCACAGTATATACCGGCGCTCTGGACCAGTTCTTTGAATACAAGTATGGCAATCTGGAGTACCGTTCTCTGGATATCCAGTTCAAGACTATAGACAAGGAGTTCTACCAGGAGGCTCCTGTGGTCAACTACCCAAACGACTACGATTTCACCAGAATAACTGAATTCAAGCATATGACCGGCGAAAAATCGGACAAGACTGTGATCTGCATGGAATATCCGAAGCAGAAAGGTCATCCTTACTATGTGGTCATGACTAAAGAGAACATGGAGAAACGGGCGGAATACATGGAAGAGGTGAAAGCTCTTGAGAAAACAGGACGCTTCATCTTTACAGGACGCCTTGCAGAGTATAAATATTATAATATGGACCAGGCAGTTAAATCTGCCATGGATAAAATCAGAGGAGTTTTATGAGAAAGCTGCTTTTCGTCCTGCTGGCTGTTCTGGTTGTGCTGCCACTGGGAGCACAGACCATCAAGAACCTGACTTATGACGACCCTATCTACACCTTCCTGGACAAATGCTACTCCAAGGGCTGGATTTATTATATCCCGGATGTGAAGCCTTATACCGAAAAGCGTGCCATGGAATATCTTAAAGAGGTCAGAGCTCTTTATATGGAACATCCCGAGAAGTTCACCGACAGGGAGGTCCAGGAGCTGGAGCACTACATGAAACGGCTTGGAGGGGACAAGTTCAACCTTTTCCATCATCAGGCTGGAAAGTTCGGGGCCGATGCCAACCTGGCACCCCATATCGGAGTCAACACAAACATGGCCAAATTCAAGGACACCTCCGCCAATCTGGGCAGCGAGTTCATGTTGGATCTCTATCTTGGCGAAAATGTATTCCTGGGACTCCGGTCCGATATCTACGGCGTTCTGGATACATGGGAGGACTTCCCCTGCAGACAGTATAATTATCCTCATTACCCAGACTTCAACATGTACACATACAACCTGACCACAGGCCACAAGGGATTCAACCACGATGCCATCCACGAGCCGGGAGATACCGAATTCTCCATAAGGATGGATCAGGTGAGCCAAGTCTCTATCACTGCAGGACCTGCCCATATCTCGGTAGGACGGAACTCTCTCAGCTGGGGACCGGGCGAACTGGCATCACTCTCTCTTTCAAAAACATCCAAGCCCTATGATTATATATTCTACGACATTCCTATCGGGAAAAAGATGTACTACAGCTGGATGACAGGATTGCTGCGGGACAATGAGGCATGGGGTGCCACCGAGGACCAGGACAAGCTGATTTCGGCCCACCGGTTTGAGTATCAGCCCTGGAAGTGGTTCAAGTTCTCGATCTACGAGGCTGTAGTCTATTCCACACGCTTTGCCCTTTCATATATAAATCCATTCTCCCTCTATTACATCAGCGAAGTTGCAGACGGAGACAAGGACAATAAGTTCGGAGGCATGGACTTTACCTTCCGGTTCTGGCAGCTCAAGCTTTACCTCTCTCTCTTCCTGGACGACTGGGACTTTGACGAGGCTGCAAATATAAACTATTACCATAACATCGGTGCAACAATCATAGGATATAAAATATATGATGTACTGCCTAAGTTTGACCTGACAATGGAATACATCTACCTTTCCCACTGGATGTATACCCACAAACTTTTCTCTCATGATAAACGGAACAGCTATGCCCACTATGGTTCAAACCTCGGCTATTTCCTGCCACCTAACTCACAGATGGCTTATGTGGATGTGACCTATAATCAGACACCGAATCTGGCCTACGGCCTTTCCTTCTGGTTTATCGAACACGGCTATGGCAATATCAACACCCATGCCCATGATGATGGAATAGGCTGGGATATAGGCGGTGCATACAAAGACTGGGACGGCAACTACAATTTCATGGACCACGGTATAAGCGGTATTGTGAAAGAGCGGAACCTGGACTGGACATTGCATGGGGAATACAGAATCCCATATTACGGCATAAAATTCTTCGGTTCATTGACAATTGATTACACCATGAACAAGGACAGCATAAAAGGAGAAGACAAATGGAGAGGAATCCTGGCGCTTGGCGCAAAATGGCAAGCCTACTGATATTATTAGCGCTCTGCATTCTTCCCTGCAGTGCAGAGACCAACAACAGGCAGCGGATCATAGCTCTGGACAACGAGATCTACCAGGATATCGACGCCCTCTATATGATGAACGGCTTTGCACCCCCTTCCTATGCCCGCCCATGGAGCGAGGATGAGATAGATCATATCCTAAAGAAGATTCAGCCCGAAAAGCTTACCGGCCCTGCAAAGCTGGCCTACGAGAACATACAGAAAAAGCTTTCAAAGAAACTGCTTTTCGGCAAAGAGGAGAAAGCTTTTGTATCCATAAGCGGCACAGTCAACCTTGAGGGTTTCTTCAAGACCAACGACGACCGCAAGGAATGGGCCCATGGCTATGAGGAGCGGCTGCCCCTTTTCGACATTCCCTTCGAGTTCTGGCTTTGGGACCATATGTACATTGATGTAGACCTTTCTATACGAGAGGCCCATGATGTCCTTTACGACAGTGATTACGACTACTCCAATGTTCCTGAGAATATACAGTATATCGATCCAAGTATCCCATACCGGGCATTCATGTCTGTGGGAGGCCACAACTGGAACGTGCAGCTGGGCCGGGACAAGCTTAACTGGGGAAATGGAGAGACTGGAAACATGGTGCTTTCCGACTGGGCCGACTGGTATAACTTCTTGAAGTTCACCACCTACTGGAAAGTACTTAAGTTCACCACAGTATATGCAGGACTTGAATCCTACCTGACCCCGGAGGAGAAAGATTTTGACAAAATAGGCGATGGACTTGTCCAAGGAAACTACGAGAACTTCCGGGAACGGTACAAAGCTTTATTTGCCCACAGGCTTGAAGCCCGCCTTACCGACAAATTCACCATGGCTGCCACAGAGGCTATCATATTCGGAAATAAATATCCCGAGTTCGGCAATATGAACCCTGTATCTGTTTTCCACAGCGTATTCGCACCGGAATACAGCAACGTAATCTTCTCCCTGGAGGCAGATTATGCTATATTCCGGGGATTCGACCTCTATGCACAAGTTGCTATGGACGAGATGAAGCTTGCCATAGAGAACAAGGATTCTGCCCGCCCTACAGCCCTGGGATACATGGCTGGTGCCAGATACCTGTTCCCTGTAGGCGATGCCTTTGTAAAGCTGACCCTGGAAGGGGCATACACCGACCCGTATTTGTATAACAGATGGCATCCGTTGACCCGTTTTACTGTGCGGCGGCGTTACTGGTCCTACTTAAGCGACAGCTACCTTTATATTGATAAGGCCTCCGGTTACCGCTACGGTCCTGACGCAGTAATAGGCTATCTGGCCGGTGAATACCGCATTCCATCTGACCTGACACTGAAGGCAGATATAACCTTGAAATATCTGGGGGAGAAGAACACTTCCCTGTCGGAAATCACTTCTTACCATACAGACAAAAAGACCACTCCTACAGGAACTGTGGAGCGGGAACTGGTCTGCGGTCTCCATGCCGACAAGGTCCTGAGCAAGCATTTCAGCGTAGGCGGTGATATGTACTATGTCAACATTGACAACTTCTGCAACGTATCTGGAGATACAATCAACGACTTCGAGTTTGCCCTCCACTTCAGCTACAGATTCTGATATATCGATAAAAAAACAAAAAAGGCGATGCTGTAAAGCACCGCCTTTTTTGTTATCGTTGAGTGAACTGTCACTCGAGAACAGCCAGCAGGTCGTCCTTCTCGATAGCCTCACCAACCTCGAAGAATATCTCTTTAACCTTGCCGTCGATAGGAGCCTTGATGTTGGTCTCCATCTTCATAGCCTCGGTTACGATCACTACATCGCCAGCCTTAACATCTTCGCCTGGCTTGGCAATAATCTTGAAGATCTTGCCTGGCATTGGAGCACCGATCTGATGCTTGTTGAACTTGTCAGCCTTGACTCTTTCCTTGACTGTGGTCTGTGCTGCGTTATCCCGTACAGATACAGTCCGCTGGAGTCCGTTGAGCTCGAAGTATACAGTTCTTGTTCCATCGGAGCGGAGGCTGCCCACAGAGATCAGCTTGATGATAAGTGTCTTTCCTTCATCCAGGCATACTGTGATTTCCTGACCTGGCTCAAGACCATACAGGAATACTGGTGTAGGAAGCAGGGAAACATCGAAGCAGTTCTTCCTGTGCTTGATGTAATCCATGAATACATGTGGATACATTACATAGGACATAAGCTGCTGATCGTCAATCTCACGCTCGATAGCATCTTCAACTGTCTTCTTTGTTGCATCCAGATCGATAGGCTCAAGGAGTTCGCCCGGGCGGCAGTCGATTGGCTCCTCGCCCTTCAGGATTGCCTTCTGGACATCCTTCGGGAAGCCCATGTATGGCTGACCTACCATTCCCTTCATGAAGTCGATTACAGACTGTGGGAATGTAAGTTCGTCTGCCTTTGCAATTACATCCTTTGTGGTCAGGTTGTTCTGAACCAGGAACATTGCCATATCTGCAACAATCTTGGAGGAAGGTGTAACCTTGATTACATCTCCGAACAGATCGTTTACATCGTGGTACATCTTCTTGCACTCTTCCCACTTGTCAATCAGGCCAAGACCTGCAACCTGCGGTTTGAAGTTGGAGTACTGACCGCCAGGAATCTCGTTGTAGTAAACTTCGGCAGTACCGGTCTTAAGGTCGCTCTCGAATCCGGAGTAGTAGGTGCGGACAACTTCCCAGTAGTTAGCCAGTGGGTTGAGTCCGTTGATATCGATTCCGGTATCTCTTTCCTGTCCTGCAAGGGCAGCAACAACTGCATTGAGGCTTGGCTGTGCTGTTACGCCGGAAACTGCGGAGATTGCTGTATCAACAATATCTACGCCTGCATCTGCTGCACGGAGCAGTGTTGCAACTCCGTTTCCAGATGTGTCGTGTGTATGCAGATGAACCGGAATACCGATCTCTTCCTTAAGAGTCTTGATAAGCTTTGTAGCGGCATAAGGTTTGATAAGACCAGCCATATCCTTGATACCCAGGATGTGGGTGCCCATCTTCTCAAGCTCTTTTGCAATTCCTACATAGTACTTGAGGCCATATTTGTCCCGCTTTGGATCGTCGATATCGCCGGTGTAGCACATTGCTGCCTCACACAGCTTTCCAGTCTTAAGAACTGCATCTACAGGAACTGCAAGTCCCTTTGTGTTGTTCAGACAGTCGAATACTCTGAACAGGTCGATTCCACCCTTTGCAGACTCTTCTACAAATTTGTAGATAACGTTGTCTGGATAGTTTGTGTATCCTACTGCATTGGAGGATCTGAGGAGCATCTGGAACAGGATGTTCGGAACTGCTGCTCTAAGTTTCTCAAGCCGTGCCCATGGACATTCCTTAAGGAACCGGAGGGCAACGTCGAAGGTAGCTCCGCCCCACATCTCCATAGAGAAGAGGTTTGGTGCCAGATATGCAGTTGCATCTGCAATCCGTGTAAGGTCATAGGTTCTGAACCGTGTTGCCAGCAGAGACTGGTGTGCATCTCTCATGGTTGTATCGGTGATAAGGAGCTTCTTCTGGTCTAAGATCCACTTTGCAAACTTCTCTGGGCCCATCTCGTCCAGAAGCTGCTTGGTTCCGCTCTGCGGAGGATTGATCTTGTTGAGCTCAGGAATCGGAGGTTCTCTGAATTCAGTTGCCTTCCGTGGAGTCTTAACAATCTCGTTTCCGTTTACAATAGTGGTTGCCAGGAAGTTCATAAGACGGGTAGCTCTGTCCCGGTATTTCTTGACAATCTTAAGCTCCGGATGATCCTGGATGAAGGAAGTATCGCACTTTCCTTCCAGGAAGATATCGTTGGAAACCACATTCTCAAGGAATGGGATGTTGGTCTTTACGCCTCTGATCTTGAACTCGCCCAAAGCTCTCTTCATTACTGTAGCAGCGTTCTTGAAAGTAAGGGCATGAGTTGAGACCTTAACCAGCAGGGAGTCGTATTCTCCGGTGATCTTTGCACCTGTGAATACGTTTCCGGCATCCAGTCTGACACCATATCCGGCAGGAGACTTATAGGACTTGATAGTTCCCATATCTGGAGCGAAGTTGTTCTCCGGGTCCTCTGTGGTGACACGGCACTGGATAGCATAACCGCGCTTTGTAACGCAGTCCTGGCTGAACAGACCGACCTCTGGATCTGTCAGGGCATAGCCCTCGGCAACCAGAATCTGAGTCCGTACCAGGTCCCAGCCTGTGATGAGCTCTGTAACTGTATGCTCAACCTGGAGCCGTGGGTTCATCTCGATGAAATAGAAGTTCTCGTTCTTATCTACCAGGAACTCAACTGTACCTGCGTTGCGGTACTTAACCTGGCTTGCAATCTTGATAGCGTTCTTGCACAGCTTGTCCCGCAGCTCGTCGGAGATAGCCAGGGATGGAGCAAACTCGATAACCTTCTGGTGTCTTCTCTGGATGGAGCAGTCACGCTCGAAGAAGTGGACGATGTTTCCATAGTTATCGCCCATGATCTGGATCTCGATGTGCTTCGGCCTCTCAAGATATTTCTCAAGGAATACGGTGCCGTCGCCGAAAGCAGCCTGAGCCTCGCTCTTTGCTGCTGCAATACCTTCAATCAGCTCCTGCTGGTTGTTGGCAACTCTCATACCACGTCCACCACCGCCGGCAGCTGCCTTTACGATGATTGGATATCCGCAGCCTTTGGCAAACTTAAGGGCATCCTCGGTCTTTTCGATAGGGAAGTCTGTTCCTGGTACAACCGGAACACCGGCCTTGATAGCTGCTGTTCTTGCTGCAATCTTATCTCCAAGGGTCCTCTGCTGCTCTGCGGTAGGTCCGATAAATACAATTCCTGCCTCTTCGCATCTCTGGGAGAATTCCGGGTTCTCTGAAAGGAATCCGTAACCAGGATGGATAGCATCTACATTCTTCTTAAGTGCAAGCTCAATGATCTCATCAATTCCCAGATAAGCATCAATCGGGCTTTTTCCTTTTCCTACAAGGTAGGATTCGTCTGCTTTTGTTCTGTAAAGAGACAGCCGGTCCTCGTTTGAATAGATGGCAACTGTCTTAAGTCCAAGCTCGCCACAGGCTCTGAAAGTTCTGATGGCAATCTCGCCTCTGTTGGCAGACATTACCTTTTTAAATTGTCTAATAGCCATAACGCTCCCCTTTGACCATTTTTATGTTAATAAAAATTATACTATTACAAATTATTTTAGACAATACTCGGCAGTTGCATTTTGTTAAATTCTTCTCCCTAAAATAAATGATGTTCATAAATTTTTTATATGGTATTTTTCCCTATTTCATATAGGGTATAAATTTGATATAGTAAAGAAAAAGGAGTGTGCAGAATGATCCCATATTGCCAGCAGATTGCAAGACAGTTTTTAACAAACCCCGGTAAATTATGCATTGTGGATCAGCTGGGAAACCGCCTCACTTTTGCCGATGTGGACAGGCTTACAGGTCAGGTATATGCATATCTGTGCTCCAAGGGTATCGGACGGGGAGATTTTGTATTTATAAACCTGCCCAGAGGAGGCATGGTATATGTGGCTGCCCTGGGAATAATAAGGGCTGGAGCTGCTTTTGTGGTTCTGGAAGCCAGCGCACCTGCTGCAAGAGCCGAGTTCATAGAGAAGGACTGCAGCTGCAAGCTGGTCATAAACCAGCAGAACTGGGGTGAGATCACCCGCCAGGAAAGCCTTGACAGATGGGCAGAAGGAAAGCCCGATGACCCGCTTTGTGCCATCTATACATCCGGTACCACAGGAAAACCGAAAGGGGCGCTGCATGCCAGGAGCCTGCTGGAACGGAATCTGGAGGCTTTCAATTATAAAGGAGAATATCTCCTTTCCCACGGGCCTAACTTCGGCATCATATTCCCGCTGAATTTTGTGGCCTTCACCATCTCAACCATAATCCCGTACTATGGGGGCACCCTGTTTGTGCTGGACTACAATACTATCAAGACACCTCATCTTCTGTACAACTATCTGGAAGAAAACAAGATAGAAGGTATCTTCATGACACCTTCCCTGCTCAAGGCATATAGAAAGGTCAACACATACCTCAAGCAGATATATATCGGAGGGGAGGTCGCTACTGATGTGGATGCTCTGCCTATCCCGATTTACAACCTTTTCACCATGGGCGAGATGGGACACCTTCTGACCATATTCCCTATCGACGGAAGAAAAGGGGCTTCCCCTATCGGCCTGCCTACATTGCCTGATATGTTCTATATTCTGGATGATGACGGCAAGCAAGTGAATAAAGGAGAAGAGGGGGAGATCTGCATAAAGAACCCCTGCGCGTTGGGTTATATAAACCTGCCAGAAATGAACAGAGAGAAGTTCAAAGATGGGCTTTTCCATACCGGGGACCTGGGAAAAGAGCTGCCTGACGGCAATATCATGCACCTGGGACGCATGGACTTCATGATCAAGATAAACGGGAACAGGGTAGAGCCGGCCGAAATCCTGGCAGTGCTCAAGCAGACAGATAACTCGGCATGGTGTGCCGTAAAAGGATTCGAGAAAGAACACACCACCTTTATCTGTGCCTACTATACCGGTGCGGCCGGCTTCGATGCCAACCAGCTCCGGCAGGAACTTGAGACCAAGCTGCCTGAATACATGATCCCGACTTTCTTTGTACACCTGGATTCTGTACCGCTGGCTGCCAGCGGCAAACTGGACTTCCATGCCCTGCCGGAGCCAGATTTTGCCCAGTACCGGGCCCCTTACGCCGCACCGGCCACCGCTCTGGAAAAAGCGCTGTGCCGCAGCTTCGGCCGTGTGCTGAATATAGAGCCCTACGGTATGGACGATGACTTTGTACAGCTGGGTGCCGACTCCATTGCGGTGGCCGAGGCAATAGCGGAGTGCAATATTACTGGTATCTCCTTCGAGGATGTATTCAACCTGCACACCCCGCGCCAGTTAGTGAACTACCTGAACCAGCACAAGTAACAAGCACAGCAATAAGACACCCCTGCTCGGTGGTTCCGCTCCCTACGGGCCGGAGATACCGCCAGGAGTGCCTTTTGCTGTGCTCTCCTATTATGGGTTGCTGGTTCAGTCAGCTCCCTCCAGCACCAGAAAGAGCAGGTTAACCCGCTCCTCTCATTTTTTTGTAAATTTTTTCAAACTTTTTTCTCAAAAGGCAAAGCAAAATGAATTTTTTTTGAGTAATAGAGGTGTAGCCCGCTAGGGGAAGGAGTATGTGAAGATGTTGACAATATGTAATTTATTATGTATTTTAAGGGAGTAGCGGATATGAAATCCTATTCATCAAGGGAATTAATAAGAATCCTTCTATCCGCTGGTTGGGAAGAGGTTACCTGTGTCGGAGATCATCACCATTTCAAGCATCCGAATAAGACAGGACGGGTCACTGTGCCCCATCCTAAAAAGATTATCCCCATCGGAACTGTAAGAAACATTTTCCGACAGGCAGGAATTGATATAAAAGGAATTTTAAAATGAAAACCAATTATGCTTTTATTGCTGTTTTAGATTATGCTGATGATGGTATCAATGTCTGTTTTCCTGATCTTCCAGGCTGTTTTACCTGTGCTGATGCTGGAGACACTGAAGTTGCCCTGAAGAATGCAAAAGAAGCTTTAGGCCTTCATCTTTTTGGCATGGAACAGGATAATGAGCCGATCCCAGAAGCAACTCCTATTACAAATATAACTTTGGAAAAGAACCAAATCCCAGTTCTTATTGATGTGTTCATGCCTGCCATCCGTGCAACTGCAAAGACAGCGTTTGTAAAAAAGACACTCTCGCTTCCAGCCTGGCTTGCTGCTATGGCAGACGAGAAGAAAGTGAATTGTTCCAAAGTTTTTCAAGAAGCTTTGAAAAGCTTCTTTGGACTGGCTTAAAATAGGCATTTTTTAAAAGTCAAGTTACAAAATGAGTTCCTTAGAAGAGATTGATATATTTTACTCATTTCCGATTCTAAACACGGGATTTTATCACTTTTTAAAAGTCAATATACTTTGTATTACACACAAAGTTTTAACAAATTTATCCAGCATGGCTTCTCCTCTAAACAGAGGTGGTAATTCTTGTGAAATTCCAAGCTTAGTTAAAGAATCATCTTTTGTGGCATCTTTTAAATGAGCATCAACTTGTCGCATTTCATAAATTCCAAATAAAGGTGCCATTAATTTTTTTGCTTTTTCTTCTTCGGCACCAAGTTTTTGGATTAAAAAATATTGCAAAGTTTTTAAAGAACCCCATTTTTCTTCACTAAGGTTTGTTAATTGTTTTTGTATTTCTTTGGTACATATCGCATCGGCAGTAATTCTAGCTAAATCTTTTGCTAAAGAATAAAATCCATCTTCTGACAGACTCCTAAAACGATGTATTTTAGGGAATAACTCTTCAACTTCTTTTTGATTTCTAAACAAAGGAATTCCAAATGAACTAATAAATAATTTATTTAATCTTTTATATTCTCTCGACAAAAAGGCTTCTGGGGCTTTTGTTGAAGCCGGCTCGGCATCAACTTGAGCCATCAACAGTTCTCTTGAAACCCCTCCTTCCGGAGAAATATTAAAACCAGACCAAATTATTTGTTGCCAAACAGGAAGGATAGATATATCTTCTGCATATACTGTAATAAATCCTTCCTCGTTTATTCCAAAGGGCACAAAAAAACCATAACTACAACTAATTTCCCCTGTTTCTCTGGTAAACCATTTTAAAGAACCATCTTTTTTTCCCAATAATGCATTTATAACTTCTGGATTAAACCAGAGCCATCGACCATCAGCGCTTAATTGGTTGGCTGTTTTTTCATTTCCAGCAGCATCAATTTTAAAAAAGGGGAAATTTTGTGGGTCATCCCCCCTTACCCTAGTACTAATATGTCCAGGTAAAATTAATTCATTATTCCAAATTTCACCAGTTACTCTGTATATTGTGGTTCCCGTTTCCAACGGAACTATTGTACTTTCACTTGATAAATTATCATCATTTGGTGTTCCTAGCACCGGAATATCATCATCTTTATCTAAATCAGTTCGGCTTACATGCATTACAAATGCTTCACTTCCAACAGGATTGCCTGTTGTAGTCGTTTTTTCAATTCTACCTTCCCAGCGCCCGTTTCCCAATGTAATTATTTCATGTTCACTTGCCCAACTAAAATCTGGTTTCTTTGCTACATATTTATCATGTTCTTGATACCATACAAGTACTAAGCCCATACTTCTAGCACAAAGATAGTCCTTTAGAAATTCATTTCTAATATCTAATCTTCTTGGATTTCCTTTCTCATCCCTCAACAAATGAGCAACTTCTATATAATCCTCATCGGGACAAATCCAAACATCCCCATCTCTATATAATTTTAATGCAATAACAATATCTTGATGCAGTTCCCAAATTTCTGGTAAACAATGTCCATGTTGTTGAACTAAAACAGGCAATATCCCATCAACATCGTAAAATTCTTTATCTAAAACATCACACGGAACATACTTTCCATTTTCAACAACTGATTTAGCTTTGCATAATCCTACTCTATCCCAATTTAAAGTATTTGCTTTATCAAAATCCGATTTATTAATTAATATGCTTTTTATCAAACAAACCTCTTCTGTATAATCAACATGAAATAATTCTCCAGTTTTTTTAATAGTTGATTCATATAAAGGGATCCAGATAGAAGAGTCATACTTTTTTGTTCTGGCTTTTTGTAATTCAATCCATTCTTTAAATTTCATACCGTTATTTTCCCTCAACTTTACTCTTTATCAAATCTGTTGTTATCACTTCATCAAAATTTATATACACTAGTTTAATTCCATTTTCCTTGCTAAGTTTTCTCTTTTCATTATCCCTGATTTGTCCTTTTTCAAAGGCTTCTTTTCCACCAAAATAATCCACTGGTTCAAAATGTTGTTTCCCTTGATATTCAATTGCTACTTTCAAATCTTGAATATAAATATCATAAGACATTTGACCACCAAATGAACTTCTTAGAAAAAATGGTTTATACTGATAAATTACCGTATATTGTTTATATAATTTCTTTGTTAATTTTAGAACAAGTTCTTCTGTAACCCATTTGTATATTGGACAAATATAAGTACTTCGCGCTATTTCGTCAAATTTTCCATTATTCGCTCTTTCCAAAAGTTTATCAGCATAACGCCAAACATCATCTTTTTCTTTAAAACTCTTTTCAAAGAAAAAATATTTCATATATTTTTCCAAGCGGTCTTTCCTTGTCACACCTTTTAAATCATTTAGCATTTTTCCGAAATTATAACCATTTCTTATTTCATTAGATATTTCTCCAGTTTTTATAAAAGTTCTACCAAGAGAAATAATAAAAGCATGAGGCTTTTCTCGTGTATATGCAACACATCTGCAAGTATCATTGTTTATTTGTAGTTCTAATACGATAAAATAATAATGAACCCCGTCCCAAACCTCATATCGTTCCATAAGTTTCAATTCAGGCAAAGCTTCATTAATTTGGATTAAAACAGAAGGTAAATTCGACCACCAAATAGAATTTAGCCCTCTAAATTTTGTATAACCTATATAAGTTCCTTCTGCCCCTTCAAGAGTATGATTAATAAATAAAACATGAAAATATGAACAGATTTTTTTTACAAATGCAGTATGATTATATTTAAAACCAAGTTCATTATATGTAATTTCCTCAATATGAAGCGAATAGTATTTTTGACCGCATAAATCACAACTAGCGGTAACTCTCCGTTCATCAATTTTTATAAATAACGCTAAAGAATCATCTAACAACAGAACTTCTTCAAATTCATTAATTTTAAATCGAGAAATATCATAATTGTTTATTACTTTTTCAAATTCGTTTTTTACAAATTGAATTTGTTCCAATGAAAAATAATCCACCATGGTCCTTTGTTTTCCCTATTAGCTAAATGTATAATTACCTTTATTTCTACAATTTTAAGGATTTGCTTTATAATTACTAACTTGTTATGTTTGTGTAGTGATAGCTTTTTATATTTCACATCTATTTCACATAACTTCTTTACAAATCTCATTTGAAACTCACAATATTCTTTCCATCCTCATACTATATTATATACTTTTTTCTGCTTATTTTAAAAAATTTAATCGTTTTTCTTTAATTTTCATTTTAATTCCTTCTCTGCCACTTTTGAAGATTCAATATAGGTCTTTTTGCTGGCAGATGGCGGTCAGTTGTTTTTCTGCCGGTTTTTTGATAAGTTTATTACGGAGACAATATGAGTATTAAAGAAGATAGAATCAATTCTGTGGAAAAAGATTTTGTGATGCAGGCCAAGACTGCCTTCGGCGACAACCTGCGATCCATCATCCTGTACGGCAGCATCCTTACAGAGAACTACAACCCTCTTTCATCCGACATAAACCTGCTTATCATCCTTAACCAGGCGGACCCGGAGCGCATTGTGGTGCTGGGTAAATACGCCGCAAAAACACTGCAGAACAACAACATCACCCCTACAATCCTCAGCTACAACGAGTTCATCTCATCGGCCGACATCTTCCCTATGGAATATTTTGACATCAAGGAACTGCACAAGGTTCTCTACGGCGATGATGTGTTCCAGGGCCTCGAGATTTCACGAGCAAACCTGCGGCTTCAGACCGAGGACCGGCTCCGGGGCTGCATCAACTCCTTGCGCCAGGTGCTACTCCTTTCCGAGAGCAATCCCAAGTACATCGCAAACGGAGTACGCCACACCCACGGCCTTTACAACGCCATCTTCCGCTCTATCCTGCGCCTTGTGGGAGAAGAGAAAATCGCCTACACATATCGGGACAACCTGAAGGCTGTTTCCGAGTACATAGATTTCAACCCTCAGCCTTTCAAGGATATCTGCCGGATTGCCAAAGACACCCCTATCGAGAGCGTGGTGGTGGATCTGGTGCTGGCACTGGTTAATATCGTGGACTTTGTTGATAAGCTGAATATAAAATGAGAAAATTGCTTTTCCTTCTTTTAATCTTTATCGCCGCAAGCACTTTTGCTGACGATGTTCCCGGCTACTCCGGCTATGTGAACGACTATGCCCAGCTGATAACCGACAAAGACAAGACTTCCATGGAAGAAGTGGCCAAGGAAGTGGAGGAGAAGACAGGTGCCCAGATTGCAGTGCTTACTGTAACATCCATGAGTCCATACACCTCCATCGACCAGTTCGGAATGGCTGTGGCCGAGAAATGGAAGGTAGGAGAGAAGGATAAAGACACCGGAATCATCATAATCCTGGCTATGGAAGAACGGCGGGTGCGTATTGAGGTAGGTTATGGCCTTGAGGGAATAATCAACGATGCCAAAGCAGGCAGAATTATTGATAACACCATGATGCCCTACTTCCGTGGTGGCGACTTCAGCGCAGGACTGCGCCGGGGCATGTTCAAGATTGCAGATATAATCGGCACCGAGATGAATGTGGAGCTGGATGAGCGGACAAAGATGCAGGACAACACCTTTACAGAGACTCTTTGTCTGGTGATTTTCTTTATTATTTTTGCATCTATTTTTGTACTTATGTTACGCCGGATGCACAATGCCAAGCGCACCGGCCGCAGATATTATGGAAGCTCTTTCGGAGCAATGTACCCTGGCTACGGCCATGGACGGGGCAGTTTCGGAGGATTCTCCTCAAGAGGATGCGGCGGTTTCGGAGGTGGCTTTGGTGGCTTCGGCGGAGGCGGATTCGGGGGCGGCGGTGCCTCCAGAGGTTTTTAATTAAGGAGATTGTATGAAAAACAAAGGATTGATGATTGTTCTGATCATAGTAGCAGTTGTTGCTATCATCTTCGGATGGTATATAAGCACAAGGAACAGCCTGGTGACACTGGATGAGCAGACCAGCTCCACCTGGGCTGAGATTGATAACCAGCTCCAGCGGAGATCCGACCTTATCCCTAACCTTGTGAACACAGTAAAGGGATATGCAAAGCATGAGAGCGATGTATTCAACAACGTAGCAGAGGCACGGTCCAAGCTGGCCGGGGCTACCACTGTGGAAGAGAAGGCTGACGGCTACAACCAGATGCAGAGCGCACTGGGACGGCTTCTGGCTATAGCAGAGAATTATCCTGAACTGAAGAGCAACACCAACTTCCAGGCACTGCAGGATGAGCTGGCCGGCACCGAGAACCGCATTTCTGTAGCCCGGAAACGGTACAACGATTCTGTGCGGACATTCAACACTAAGATAAAGGTGTTCCCTTCCTCCATTGTGGCTGGTAACATGGGATTTGAGAAAAAGTCTTACTTCGAGATTGCAGATTCAGCCAGAGCTGTACCACAGGTTCAGTTCTAAGCCTTAAGGCTCCAGGATACAGTTTTTCCTGCATAGAGGGGCACTATTCCATCGATGACCGATGGGATGGTGCTCTCTTTTTTTATAAGGGCAATACTGCCCGCTGCCGGCTCGATGCCGTAGAAAGCAGGTCCGTACACCGACATAAAGTTTTCAAGTTTATCCAGCTGGCCATTTTCTTCAAACATCTGCACCATAAGTGGCACTGCGACAGGAGAAGAGTAGATACCGCCGGCAGCGGTGCCCGACTCCTTCGTTGCCTTCAGATGGGGTGCGCTGTCGGAGCCGAAGAAGAACTTCTTATCGCCGGAGAAAGCTGCACACCGCAGGGCCTCCCGGTCCTTGGGGCCTTTCACCACCGGTTTGCAGAAGGTGTGGGGGTTCATGTTTGCCCCGATCACATCATCCAGTGTCAAAAGCAGATGGTGGGCTGTGATAGTTCCAGCCACCCGGTCCGGGAGGCCGGCTACAAAGTCGATGGAGCGGCGGTCCGATATATGCTCGAACACCATGCGTAAGTCTGGATATGCCTTGGCAATGGCGGCAAATTCCTGGTGGTACTCATATTCCCGCTCCAGACAGAAGTAGTCGGGCTTCTCGCAGTGTATGGAAAGCACCAGCCCAAGGTTGCTCATGGCTCCCAGTGCTTCTTTTATATCGTGCCAGGATTTCACTCCATCCTCTGAATTGGTGGTGACCCCAGCAGGATAAAGCTTGCCCAAGAGAGCCCCTGAGGCAGCCATGGCTTTGACCGCATCGGCACTCATCCCCGGGTAGAGCTTGAAGCTCATCAAAGGTTCGAAATCAGGTGCAAGGGAAAGAATCTCATCCCGGTAAGCAATCATTTTTTCTGGAGTATTAATTGCTGGAACAGTGTTGGGCATCACCACGCCCTGGGCAAACCAGATGGCCGCATCCCGTACTGTAGTCTTCAGCATATCTCCCTGCCGCAGGTGCAGGTGCATATCAGATGGCTTACGGATGGTAATCTCTTTTTCCATTTTCTTTCCCTTTTCTTTACTATAAGTTTAAAGTATAATATTTGCAAGGAGAGAATAATGGCTGGTAAAACTGTTCTTGTTGTCCTTCCTGTGGAAGAGCGGCACAAAAAGCTTTTGGAATCATCATATCCTGAGGGAAAATTCATCTATTGTCAGAAGAATTATCAGGAATATCTCAAGGAGGCCCAGATCCTTATCGGGAACATTCCTTCCAAAGAGATACAGCTGGGGAAAAAACTTGAGTTCATCCAGACTAATAACGCTGGAGTGGAAGAGTATACTGTACCCGGCATCATTCCCGAGAATGTGAAGTTCTGCTGTGCATCAGGCTGCTACGGCCTTGCTATCTCCGAGTATATGCTGGGCTGTGTCCTCTCTCTTATCAAACATCTGAATGTGTACCGGATCAACCAGCTGAACCACCAATGGAAAGATGCAGGTCATGTCACCTCTATCTATGGAAGCAAGACTCTTGTGATAGGGCTTGGTGACATCGGAAGCGAATTTGGGAAGAAGATGCACCTTTTGGGAAGCTCGGTGACAGGAATCCGCCGCCATACTGATAACAAGCCCGACTGGCTCGAGGCAATCTATCCTCTTGAGAAGTTGGATGATATAATCGGTGACTTCGACATTGTAGCCCTCTCTATTCCTAATACAAAGGCGACTGCCCATCTTATTGATATGAGCCGGCTCAAGAAGATGAAAAAGAGTGCAATACTCATCAATGTAGGCCGGGGAAATGCAATAGTGACCGATGACCTGTGCAAAGCCCTGAACGAAGGCATCATCGCAGGTGCTGCAGTGGATGTGACAGATCCGGAGCCATTGCCACCGGAAAATCCTCTTTGGGATGCTCAGAATATGATTATCACACCCCACACTTCCGGACAGTACCATCTGCCCGAAACATTTGAGCGGATAGTGCGCCTTGCTGCAGAGAACCTTAAGGCATATACAACAGGACAGCCACTGAAGAGTCTGGTGGATTTCAAAGCAGGATACAGATCTTTTGATGCGAGGAAAAACTGAAAATGAGCGCAACACGGGTGGCAAATTCCGAGACTACTATCTTCACTGTCGTGAACACCCTTGCAGCCCAGTATAATGCAGTGGGCTTGAGCCAGGGGGCGCCGGACTTCGATACTCCCCGGTGGGTTCTGGATATAATAAAAGAGGCCTTTGACTCAGGGCGTAACCAGTATGCCCCTCTCTCGGGAGTACCGGAGTTCAGGCAGGCTATCAGTGATATCTACAAAAGAAAGTATGGCCTTTCTTTCGACCCGGCAACCCAGATTACAGTGACCAGCGGCGCCACCGAAGCAATATTCGACAGCGTCATGGCTTTGTGTGACCCAAGTGATGAGCTTATAGCTTTTGAGCCTTTCTTCGACTCCTATGCCGGCAGTGCCAAGATGGCTGGCTGCACCATGAAGGCAGTGACACTTCATCTGCCCGATTTCTCCTTTGACAGGAAGGAACTGGAAGCAGCCATCACACCACGTACAAAGGCAATCATAGTAAACAACCCGAACAACCCTACCGGTAAAGTCTATACAATGGAAGAGCTGACTGTTCTTTCTGAAGTAGCCAATAAGTATAACATGACTGTCATCAGCGATGAGGTGTACGAAAACCTGGTATTCGATGGTCTCAAGCATATTCCAACAGCCACAGTACCAGGATTGGCTGAACGGACTATAACTATAAACTCCACTGCCAAGACCTTCTCTGCCACAGGCTGGAAGATAGGCTATATCTGCGCCCCTGCACCCCTTACCCGGGCGGTACAGGCAGTGCATCAGTGGGTAACCTTCGCAGTGAACCATCCTATACAGCTGGCATTCTCTAAGATTCTCCCCATCTCTGCCGATTACTCCAAGGAGTTCTGTGCACAGATGGAGAAGCGGCGGGATTACCTGCTGGCAAGAGCTGCCGAATGGGGCTTTGATCCGGTCAAACCGGAAGGCTCCTACTTCTTCATGGCCACTTTCGACCGCCTCTCTAAAAAGAGCGACATGGATTTCATGGAAGAACTTATTAAGACAAAACAGGTTGCACTTATTCCGGCATCTCCTTTCTACTTGAGTGCAAAGGATGAAGGACACAGACTTCTGCGGTTCAACTTTGTAAAATCTATGGCTGCCCTTGAGCAGGCCGACAACAACATGAGGACACTATGAGCACATTATTTATAAACGCCTGCATCAGACCGGAATCGAGAACACTCAAGCTTGCAGAAGAGCTCCTTTCAAAGCTGGAAGATAAAGATATAACAACACTCAACCTCGAGAAGGAGAACATCAAACCTCTCAGCAATGCCGACATTGCAAAACGGGACAGCGCCGCAGCCACCGGAGATTTCAGCGACCCACTTTTTAAGTATGCAAAGCAGTTTGCAGCAGCAGACACCATTGTTATGGCAGCCCCATACTGGGATCTTTCTTTCCCGGCCCTGGTCAAGCTTTATTTCGAGGCAACATCAGTATGCGGTATCACTTTCCGCTACACACCGGAGGGTTATCCACAGGGGCTGTGCAAGGCAAAGAAGTTCTACTATGTGACAACCTCTGGCGGATATATCGGTGAATTTGACTTCGGTTTCCAGTATGCAAAGGCTTTGACAACTAAGCTTTACGGAATTCCCGAGGCCGAATGCAACAGAAAAGAGGGACTGGATATTGTATGATCTCTGATTTTGAGACCTTTGTAGAGAGGGCAGGGAAAATCAAAACCCCCTGCTATGTCATTGATACCGATATTCTCACCAAGAACCTGAAGGATATAAAGGAAAAAGCAGACAACTCAGGTCTTTCCCTTTTAATGGCCATGAAAGGGTTTCCCCTTGCCCAGGCTTTCCCATTTATAAAGCCTTTTGTGGAGGGTGTCTCCGCCTCTGGGCTCTTTGAGGCAAAGCTGGGAAGCCGTATGGGAAAAGAAGTGCATATCCACACACCTGCCTACAAAGCAGAGGATGCCGAAGAAATCACCTCTATCTGCTCCCATATTGTCCTGAACTCTCCCCGGCAGACCTCCATTTTTAACCAAGTCCGCACTGAAAAAAATCAATTTGCCCTGCGGCTCAATCCAGAGATCAATGCAGTAAAAGAAGCAGTGTACAACCCTTCTCGCCGTTTTTCCCGTTTCGGACTTACAAAAGCTGCTCTTTCAGAAGTGCCATCAGACACAATGGACCATATCTCGGGCTTTCATGTCCATGCTCTCTGTGGAAATTCTTCCAAAGATTTCAACAATCTGCTTTCGGCAGTCATAGAGAAATTCTCGGACTATTTACCTTCTGTCTCCTGGATAAACTTAGGAGGCGGGCAGGCTCTTACCGACTCTGATTTTGACTTTGCCCATTTCCAGGCGAATCTGGATATCCTCCACACAAAATATCACTTAAAAACCTACATTGAACCTTGCGAATACCTGGTTATGGAATCAGGCTTCCTGGTCGTGACAGTGCTGGACATAGTTCATAACGAAAAGGATATAGCGATTCTTGATACTTCTATTTCCTGTCATGCCCTTGATGTCCTTAAAAACTATTACCAGCTTCCTGTGGTTTTCCCAGAAGGTGGACACCCTGATAATAAAACCTACAGTTACCAGCTTGCCGGGAACAGCTGTCTTGCAGGGGATGTGTTCGGCGAATACATCTTTTCTGCCCCGCTGAAGCCTGGCGACAAGATTATTTTTGGCGACATGGGCTCCTACTCCTTTGCCCAACAGAACTATTTTAATGGAATCAACTTCCCCGACATCGCTTTTTACAGTAGGATGTCTGGGTTAAAGCCTGTTAAAAAATATACCTATGAGGATTACGAAAAAGTATATGACTGACTATGAAATAGAGATGGAACTGGATGAGACGTTGGAAGAATTCAGAGGACCGAATACCCCTGTAAATCTTTCCTATTGGAATTCCGGTTCTGAATATAAGGCACAGATAAAAAAGATTCTCAAGCTTGAGGGCGAACAGGATATATTTGACTATCATTATTATTTTCCGGAAGATATCAAGAAGAAGATTGCTCAAAAACTGGGATTTTCTGCCGGCGATTTTAAAAAAGCATTTTTCCATGCACTTTCACAAAGCACTCTTTCTATTGCAGTGATTTCAGTGCTTCTTTCAAGAATGAAGGTGAAACTTGGAATCGTAGCTCCTGTTTATTTTTCAGTTCTAGACTGCTGTGATAATCTGAAAGTGCCCTATAAAGTCTTTGACGGCTTTCTGCCAGACCTGAAGGATACATTTGACGAAGATGCACTCTTGAAGTCTGACTGCGGTGCTTTCTGGTTCACATCGCCGGTCAATTCCTGCAGCATTCATTTCAGTCAGCAGGTAAAGAACATTATTCAAAAACTTCTGGTTGCTGGGAAAATCGTGATTCTGGATGAATCCCTGACTGTAAACAGCAAGGAGCTGGCCCGGACATTCGGCGTACAGGAAAATCTGATATATATCTACAGCCCTCATAAGAGCCTTGGTCTTCAAGGAATAAAATTCTCTGCCCTTGTAGCAGACAAAAAATATTACGATGAAATCAACAACCTGATAGACAGTTTTGGCGGATCTCTCAATTACTCATGCCAGCAGGGGGTATCTCATTTTGTCTCAAAGAACTTTGATGAATGCCTGTCCATCTACAATCAATTCTGGCGGGAGAATTTTTCTGCGGTCAAAAACATTTTGGCTTCCTATGGTTTTGCATCCGTTCCTCAGGAGATTTTCGGCCATTACGCCATAATCTTTGTAGACGGCACAATTGATGACAGAGCTTTTGTTGACGCCATGAAGAACCTGATGAAAGAAAGGGGCTACTTTGTATATCCCGGCAGCATGCAGGGCTTTGGCTCAAAACAGCGTTTCTGCTTCCGGATAAACCTGCTTCTGAACAGATCAGATCTGGAACTGGGGCTCAGAGCTGTCCTTGATTATTTTAAGGACAACTTAGGGGCAGTCAGATGATTCCATTTTTAAAGCGTTTAGCAGAGGTGGCAAAAACATACCCGGCGCGCGCGGCAGCCGTTGACCATGACGGTGAGCGCACAACCACATATGAAGCGCTCAATGACTGTTCAAGCCGCGTAGCTTTCTATCTGCGGACACTGGGCTTGAAAAAAGAGGACGTAGCAGCCATCAATCTTGAAAAATCCATGGAATATGTGGCGGTGCAGCTGGGGGTAATAAAATGCGGCTGTGCCTTCGTGCCGATTTCCGATGCAATGGGTCAAGAGCGCATAGAGCATGTGATTAACGACTCTGGTGCCCGGTTTATATTTGACAAAGCCCACTGGGATAAGGCCATGGAATGCCAACCCCTTCCAGAAGCAGATTGGGCAGACAGCGATGAACACGACCTTGCCTTTATCATCTACACTTCCGGCAGTACAGGAATGCCCAAAGGAGTTGTGGAAGAATACGGTGCATACCGTTTTATGGCAAAGGGCACTGCCGAGGAAGTACTGGAGCCTTATACCATGAAGGATGACGCAATCCGCTTTGCAAATGTGGCTCCGGTAACATTCTCGGCCTTTACTATTATTAATGTGTGCATGGTCTGCGAGGCTTGGACTAACTACATGGTCTCTGGCGAGGTCGTCAGAAATCCGCTGCTTTATATGCAGTTCCTGAAAGAACATCGGATTGATGCGATGTTCCTGACTGCATCGCTGGTGAAGCCCCTTTCTGATAATGAGAGCCTTTCACCAAAAGTTATATATCTTTCTTCCGAGCGGGTAAGCGATGTGTACAGCTCAAGATTTGCAGTTTTGAACATCTACTGCAACTCGGAGCTTATGTCCACCGCCTGCAATTTTGTTATCGATAAGCCCTACGCAAACACGCCCATCGGTGCACGCTGTTCCTATACGGACATGATTCTGCTTGATAACGACAGTATTTCTGAGAAAGAGGGAGAAATCTGCCTGCATTTGCCATATTTCCGTGGTTACCTTAATCAGAAAGAAGAGAATGATAAAGCCTTCATCGACATAGGTGGAAAAAAATTCTTCCGCACCAGGGACTTTGCCCGCCGGGGAGAAGATGGGCTTTTATATGTTCTAGGCAGGGCAGATGACATGGTCAAGATCAACGGAAACCGTGTGGAGCCTGCCGAGGTGGAGACCGCCCTAAAAAAAGTGCTGGGAACGAATGTTGTGGCGGTAAAGGCATTTGAGAACAATGGCAAGTATTACCTCTGCGCCTATTACCAGAAAGAGAGCATCGTTCCCGAAGAGAAAATCCGTACATCTCTAAAAACGCTGCTCCCCGACTACATGATACCGGCCTATTATGTTCACTTTGAAAAAATGCCCCTGAACACAAACGGCAAAGTTGATAAAAAATCACTGACACCACCAGCTTTTGACAAGAATCATACCGAATATGTGCCGCCAGAGACCGAAACTCAGAAAATCCTCTGTTCTGCAGCCGAGGAGATCCTGGGAGATTTTTACGATGTGGGGAAAATAGGAATTGATGATGACCTGATACTGCTTGGAGGTGACAGTATATGTGCCATGAATCTGATAGCCGAGTGCAAGACCCTTCCTCTGTCCATTCCACTGATCATTGGGAAGCGGACCATCCGCGCCATCGCAGATGCGGTAGAGGCTCTAAAGGCCCACCCCGAACAGGAGAAAATACATCTTGCCAAAGCACCCCTCAACGATATCCAGCTGTATATGCTCCGCTGTGACGAAGCGACTCCCGGAACAACAATGTTCAATATAGCGTATAAAATCATACTGCAAGACAATGTGGATTTAACCCAGTTCGCCAAGGCTGTCAGAAAAGCTGTTTCTGCTCACCCTGCACTATTGAGTGTTATAGAGAAAGAGGGTGGCACATACTATATGCGCTATGAGCCCAGCTTTGACATAGATATTCCCGTGGAGACCATGAACGGGGATGAGCTTTCTGAGGCCTTAAAACACTTTGTAAAACCCTTCCTGCTTGACGGAAGCCCACTTTTCCGCACCCGGATTATCAGAACACCCGAGCAGAACGTTTTCCTTTTTGATGCATATCATATTATCGCTGACGGGAATTCCATGGAAATTCTTATGGACGATATTGCCCGCAGTCTTCGTGGCGATTCCATTGTAAAAGACAACATCTTCCAGAAACTGCAAAACGAAGCGGACTTCAAGCATACCGAAACATATTCCCGGGACTTGGCATATTTCAAGAACCGCTACGACAAGGACGGCTGGCACACACGGCCCAAGCCTGATTATGACACAGATAAGAATATCCTCGACACCATTACAGGCGATTTCCAGTTCTCCAAAGAGCGTGTTTTCACCCTCTGCAGAAACTATGGGCTGGGAAAAAATGATTTCTATGCTGTGGCGGCTGCCCTTGCCATTTCTATATACAACAAGACCCAGAATGTCATGCTCTCCTGGGTATGGAATGGCCGGGAAGAAGCATCAGAGCAGCGTTCAATTGGGCTTTTCTACAAGGACTTTCCTATCGCCTTTACTATTGAGAAAAAGACCAAGCTGAAAGACCTTCTTTCGCAGGCAAAGGAGCAGACGCTGGAGGGCATTGCCCATGGAAGCCTTTCCTATTTCGACAGACCAGGCCTTTACCAAGGGCATGATGTGCTCTGTCTCTTGTATCAGGGTGATATGTATAATTGTGACAAATACAGCAGCTTTATGAAAATGACTGCAGAGTCCTTGGATACCGATGAGTTCCCATGTGCCTGCGGCAATTCGCCGGAGCTTGAGATAATTGACAGCAGAACGGAATTCGGGTTTATTCTGGATTATAACACTGCCGAGTACAAGCGGGAAAGCATGGAAAGGTTTATAAGCCTTTTTATATCTTCCTGTGAAATGCTTTTAAAAGTAGAGGAAAATCCTGACTTGCTTGCAAAATAGTAAAATATACTATATCTTATCTGCGATAGCTGATGTTGGAGGAAATATATGGAATTAACATCCACAGTTGCCGATGGAAAACAGACAATCGCCCTTTCCGGTGAGTTGAATACCCTTACCAGCCCGGAGTTGTCTGCTGCTATCGGTGCGCAGATTGATAAGATTACCGCTTTAGTGCTGGACTTCAACGACTGTGATTATGTTTCCTCTGCCGGAATCCGCGTACTGCTTTCCACATTCAAGACTCTCAAGCAGAAAAAAGCTTCTATGAAGCTTATCAACGTAGGAGAAAACTTTAAGGATGTGCTGGAAAGCACCTGCCTTGACGGCGTTTTTGACATCGAATGGAAATAAAGCCTGTCCAGACCTTTCTGAAGAAAAAATTTATCTCGCTGCTGCTTCCAGGTACTATGACTATGGTAGTGGTTACCTTTCTTCTGCTCTCAGATTCAATAATCGCAGGTATTGCGCTGGGAAAGGATGCTGTTGCCGCCATCAGCCTGGTAGCTCCGGCATACTCTGCCGCCTCTTTTTTCGCAGGCATGATTTCCATAGGCATTCCTATTCTATTTTCCAAGGCCATGGGCGAATTCGACCAGAAAGGGGCTGAGCGCTGGTTTTCGCTGGGATTTACTGCCTCTATAATGACAGGCTGCATTCTGTTCGCCCTGCTTCTCTTTTTTGGAGACCGATATCTGCTCTTTTATGAGCCGGATCAGACTGTATTCTTGCTGGCAAAGCCCTATCTTTTCTGGTACAGCTGGGCTATCCTGCTGTCTCCGCTGAATATGCTTATGACCGAGATGGTGCTGACTGACGGCGATGAAACCATAAGCTTTGCCGCCAACATAGCACAGATGGCAGGAAACCTGGTGCTTTCTATAGTGCTTGTCTTCTTCTGGGGCATTGCGGGCATCGGTTTTGCCTCCTTTGCCGGAACTGCCATTTCCCTGGCTATTTCCTGTATCCATTTTTTACGCCCAAGTTCCTCCTTTAAGCCAGGCATTTATTTTTCATTCCGGGGCCTAACTGCTGCCGCCAAATACAGTGCCATAGATGCAAGCTCTTACCTCTTCATTGGAATTTTTACCGTAATCATCAACCGCTTTATAGTCAGCACCTATGGTGTAGAAATGCTGATCTTAGTCTCATTTATCCTGTTCATAAAAGAATTCCAGCTGGTTTTTGACGGCATCGGCGAGGCAATCACTCCGCTGATGAACATTTATTTGGGTGAAGAAACTTACCAAGGTGTAGATAAATGCTATGCCCTGGCCAAAAAGACCGCCGTCATCGAGGCACTTTTCATGCTCGTTTTATTTGTTCTTCTGGCTCCCCTTATAGCCAGAATCTACGGCGTCACAAATTCGCCTGCAGCAGCCTATGCGACAAACGGCATCCGCATTATGGCATTTGGATTCGTCCCCATAAGCCTTCTGTACCTGATAAGTTCCTACTACCTGCTTATAGACAGAATTATTCTGGGGGTTGCAATCTGCGGTATGCGCGATGCACTGATGGCTATTCCTATCTGTATAGTCTGTGGAAAACTATTCGGCATCTACGGACTTTTTTTCGGTTCCGCACTTTCCCCGCTGGTGGCATACATTGTTACCATGCTGTATGTGCGCTTAAGGTATGGAAAGGCAAATTGGCCTCTTCTGCTTAAAGAAAAATTTGATGCTAATAGCTCTGCTTTCTACGAGTTTACAATAACCCCGGAGAATGTCATTGCCATTCAAAAGCAGATTGAGGGCTTCCTTACGGCTGCCGGTGTAAGTAAAAAAATAGTTTTCCGCTGCAAGCACCTGATCGAGGATCTGTACATGCTTATCTATGAGAAAAACGGTTCAGGACAGAAGCTTATTTCTGCAGAATGTACTGTCATTCTACGGGACAATGCCGTGCAGATCATCACTAAGGACGACGGTGTGCTCTTCAACCTGGCCGATGAGGATGCAAATGCAGTATCCTGCCTTGCTTTTGTAGTTTCTGGCTATATGGATGCACTCAAGGGCAACAAAAAGTATCTTACCACCATGAGCTACAACCGCAATACTTTCAAGGTGACTGGATAGCGACTGAAAAGAAGGAGATGTTATATGGATATTCAGTTAATAGATGCACTGTACAATGAACTGGTCTTCTTGTCGCTCTTTCTGCTGTTTATTCTGCTCTACAACAACCTTGTGCTGTACAAAACAGGTTTTTCTGACAAAATTACCATTCTGCTGCTCTCAACTATTTCCATGTCCATTTTAGATATATTTTTAGGGATGGAGATCGGCCAAGGAAGTGCAATGGTGGCGTTCAACTATCTAATATATGGTTTGTATACCATGACAGTTTTTATAGTCGGCGCCATCCTGAACTGCTCTGTAATGGAAAAGTTCGGCATAGCCGTCCATAAATTCAAACAGCTGTATATTATTCCTGGCTGTATCATGCTGCTGCTCTGCATTACGATGCCGTGGACACACCTTTTCTACAAGGTAGATGATGAGAACATAATGCAGTTCATGCCTGCCTTTGACTATATTTTTACACCCGTGTTTTTTCTGTATACACTGACTCCGATTATTCTGATAGTACGTACAATAATCAAAGAACGAAAAAACCGTACAGAACACTACCGTACTGCACTTCACTATATTATTTTTCTTGTGCTCATCCTTTTTATCTATTTCATTCAGACTTTTATTTTAAAAGGCAATGATGATTTTTTTATCACCAGCATCATGTTTTCTTATCCTCTTGTTTATCTTGTCACGAACCTTAACACTGACACTGTCATAAAAAGCCAGAGCCGAATAGCCACCGTGGAAGCCGACTTGAATATTGCTGCAAATATACAGTACGGTTCGCTCCCCTCGGTAAACCATATCCTGGTGACACACCCCGAGGTGCAAATATATGCCTCTATGGATACTGCAAAGGAAGTGGGAGGCGATTTCTACGACTTCTTCGAGATTGACAGCACCCATATCGGCTTTGTAATAGCCGATGTATCGGGAAAAGGTGTGCCAGCCGCCCTCTTTATGATGACGGTAAAGACTATGATAAAAGACCATGCCTCCATGAAGCGTTCTACTGCGGAGATTTTTACCGACGTAAACCGCCTTTTATGCGAGAACAATACAGAAGAGATGTTTGCCACCGCCTGGATAGGTATTCTGGATACAGAGACCCACCTGCTTACCTACACCAATGCCGGGCATAATTCACCATGCTTTGCAAAGGCTGGAGAAGGTTTTGAATTTTTAAAGAAACGTCACGGCCTTATGCTGGCCGGCATGGAGGGCACCATGTACAAGGAATCGACACTGGAGCTGCAGAGCGGCGACACTATCTTCTTATATACCGACGGCGTTACCGAGGCACACAACGCCGAAGGCGGTCTCTACGGAGAAAGTCGCCTTATTGCCACAATGAACAGGCTGGACAATCGGGGAGAGGAGTCTTTCCTGTTGGGAATCCGGCAGGATGTAGATGCCTTTGCGGCTCAGACAGAGCAGTTTGACGACATCACCATGCTGCTTATTCATCTGGCATAGGAGGAGTGCTTATGATTGAAAAAACACTGGAAATAGCGGCAAAGAAAGAAAATCTTAATAAGGTGTTTGCTTTCATGACAGATACCCTTTCCCTCCTTTCCTGCCCTAAAAAAGAATTCATGCAGATAAAGATGGTTCTGGAAGAGTTTTTCATAAACATAGCAAGCTATGCCTACGGAGAAGATGAGGGAAATGTCACCATAAGCTTTCTCCTCTACCCCGAAGAAAACAAAGCCTGCATCACCATAATAGACAGCGGAATGCCATTCAATCCGCTGGAGCATGACGGGCCGGACACCAGCCTTCCTGTGGAAGACAAGCCTATAGGGGGACTTGGCATTTTTTATTCCCGGCAGAAAGTTGATGAAATGGCCTATACTTACAAGGACGGCAAGAATATCCTTTGTCTGACAAAAGTATTTTCCAGATAGATGTGCAAGGTAATTCAGGAAGTGAGAATGGAAACAAGATTCAAAAAGAAATCGCAGATCATAGACATCGGAATGACAGCTGCGGCAGCAGTGCTCTCGGTGGGCATAATGCTCTATGGAATCAGCCATTTCGGTCTGCGGGAGTCATGGCCTGAGCTGGTGCTTAACCTGTGCTACATTGCCTGCCTGGTTATGATGGTTATGTACTTCTTCAAGCGTCTGGAGAGCCAGCATTTCAATTACTGGAGTTCGGTATTCGTAGGTATCACAGTACTCCTGCGGGACATCCTTTTTCCACCTCCGCTGGAGAGCTCTCCTCTCCATTTAGTCTGCCTTACCCTGTCGGTGCTGCTGCTCCTTATGCTCACTTTCTTCTATGCCCGAAAGGACTGGAAAAGCTACACCAAGCGCAACCTGTGGATGCTTTTCATCATTGACTCGGTCATTGCCGGACTTTACAACTATGTTATTTACCACAATCCTATCAATGAATATACCAACTATCTGCTTACAGAGATCTGGATCCGCCCTACACTTATCTACGGGCTGGTAGCCTGCTTTGTATCAGAAAAATAACCCCGGCATAAAACCGGGGCTTTTTTATTTCTCATCCTCGTAATCAATCAGCTCTGCCACACCTGGATTCTCTTTGTACCGAATAACATTGAGCATGAAGATGTTCAGCTTGTTGATGATGTTCGGTGGCAGCTGGTTACCGTCAATCTCGATGGAGATAGCCGGATACTTGTGCTGCCGTGCATATGGCATGTACAAGCCTTCGATTACACGGCCGATAAGGCAGGCGAAGGGGGAAATGTTCACAACGCCGGAGTAGCCTTCTTCCATAGCTGTAGCTGCGGCGCCGCTGGAGATTGAGATTTCGGAGTTAAGTTCGTAGCTTACAAACTTAAGGGTGTTGGCCATGATCTTCTTCATATCGTGAGGTGACTTTGGAATAAGTCCACATGGCTCCAGAGCCTGGCGGATCTTCTCCTCGGTGCTCTCCTTCCATGCCTCTGCCAGCTTAAGAATCAGCAGTTTCTTGGTGTTCTCGCTGAAGATCTTCTTATACCATGGGAAGACTGTCCGCTCCCGCTTGAGGAAGTATTCCTGTACAAAGTCAGTGTAGTGGATCCATTCACCTATGCCTGAAACCTTGGCTATGATGCCCTTGTCGGCACAGGATCTGATAATCTCGTCCACAGCATAGTCGTCACGGCGGACATAGATCTCCCCCACAACCAGCACCTTAGGACACTTCTCAGGATCTTTCTTAAGAGGAATCTTCTTTACCCGCTCGGCAAACACCTTGAGGGCGGGAACTATGTTCTTCCAGCTCTTCTTTGCCTCTTCAAGAACATACTTTACCCCTTCGTTGACCTCGCTCATGGCATAGGCTCTGTCCACAGCACAGGTCCTGAGTGTTGTCTGGATATCCTTCAGGTAGTCGGCGGCGCACAGTGCCCACCACATAATCTTGGAGAAGCCTGCACCAAGCTCTGAATAGGAGTGGTCTGCGCTAAGGGTGAATACAACCACGTTCTCAAGCCGCAGGTCCCGGAACAGGTTCTGGTAGAAGACAAAGTACTGTCCGGTACGACATGGTCCGGTGGTTATAGGAACGAAGATCATATATGTGGTGCTCTTGTCGTACTTGTCTGATGCAAAATACTCAAGCATGGAGCCCAGGAGCAGCAGGGATGGAACACACTCCTTTCCTGATGCATGGTTCCGGGCAAACCTCAATGTCCGTGGTGTCGGAATAGGCACCGCTTCGGCATTGAAGCCCAGGGACTGGGCTGTAGCTGCCATGGATCTGGCAGAAATATCACCCATGTTGCTCAGGAGTATCTTCACCTTCTTATTACCACGGATTGCAATATCCTCTCCCGTATGCTCATTATGGAGATGGGGTTCGCTCTTGCCGTCGTTCACAAACCGGAGGCCGTTGTCATAGCGCTCCTCGTCCTTGCCGCTGTACTTCAGGCGGTAACCTTCGATAATATCCAGGAATGCCTCGACACGGGTATCCACGCCAGCATCTGCGGAGTGGGAGTCCAGTTCAAGCACAAGGAAAGGCTTAGTTCCCATTATCCACTTAAGATAGTGGAGCATGAATGAGTCCGGTGCACAGGAGAAGTTGCTGACCCATGTCACAAAGATGTTAGGGTTGTCCTTCATGTTGAAGGCTGTGTGCATATCCTTCTGACCATAGTACCAGTACATGTTCGGGAATATCTTCTTGTCGCCTATCGGCAGAATGTCAAACGGAATTACAGTGTTGCCCCGGGATGTGAACTTCCGAGGAATACCGATGTTAGCCTCTTTAGCAAAGGCGTTGTATGGCCGTCCCAGAAGGGCAATCACTGGCTGCTGCTGTGTCTTCGCATACTCCAGGGCTTCCTCGCCCAGCTTGAATGCAGCTTCCTGATACTCGTTCTGCTTCTTCAGCGCCACATTGAAGGCCTCTCTAGCCTCGGCAGCAGTGAATCCCAGCTTCTCTCCCAGCTGGATAAAGAACTCTATAGCCTTGTCCAGACCAGTCCTGAAGCTTACTACAGGTGAAAGTATCTTCTCCTCGGGAATCTCCGGGAAAGCCTTTCTTATGTAGTATGGCAGGCTCTGGGTAATAGGACAGAAGTTTGCGTGTATGTCGCTCTCATGGCTGGGCATGTCCCTGTAATGAGGCAGGAAGATGTAGTCTGTATGCTTGTCCAGGATATCCTGAACCGCACCGTGGGCAATCTCCGCAGGGAAGCAGTAGGTGGACTCAACCCGGGCAACACCTGAGTGGGGCACCTTATCTGAAAGGACTGTCTTTATTCCCAGCTGGTGGAAATACCAGGCGTAGAACGGATAAAGCGTGTATACAGAGAATGCCTTCGGAATTCCTACAGTGTAGTCCCTCTTCTTGATAAAGCTGGCCTCGTCCGGAGCAAAGGTCTTGAACATAAGGTCATTCCGCTCATCCACAAAGTTGCGGATCTTGGACTCGTCGAACAGCTTCTTTTTTCGGGAATTGGTGTACTTGGAGCACCGTCCGCCGAACATATATTTGTTGCCGTTTACCTTAAGAATACGGATAGGGCACTGGTTCTCGCAGGATTTGCATTTGAACTCGCTTTCGTAGATGATCTCGGTCTCCAGAATCTTGTCGATGTCGAAGGAAGCCTTGGAGATAAGCCCCTCTTTGAACTTCTGCTTTGCCAGGAGACCTACGCCGAAGCAGCCCATGAGCTCAGGATCTGGGGGAACCAGAATCTCCTTGCCCAGAAGGAGTGCGAATGCCAGCGGGATAGCCTTGTTCTTGGCTACGCCTCCCTGGAGGAATATCTTGTTGCCCACAGTCCTGTTTCCCACAACTCGGTTCAGGTAGTTGGAGACGATGGATGTGACAATGCCTGCAGTTATATCGGCCCGGGTTGCACCCTGCTGGATAGCCTTACGGATATCTGAGTTGATGAAGGCAGAACAGTGCTCACCGAACTTAAGAGGGTTCTCTGCATCAAGGGCAATATCCCCGATCTCCCAAGCGTGGGCGATGTTCAGGTCGCCGGATGCCGATTCCTCAAGGAAAGATCCGGTTCCAGCAGAACATGCTTCGTTCATGGCATAGTCGATAGGCACTTTGTTCTTAAGAAGAACATACTTGGCATCCTGACCGCCTATCTCGAAGATAGTGTCCACATCGTTGGAGAAGTATGTGGTTCCTTCGGTGTGAGCGATAATCTCGTTGTATACAGCCGGGGTCTCCAGGAACACTCCCAGAATTTCCCTGGATGAGCCTGTGGTTGATGCCAGTGTGATATTTATCTTGCCGTCGCCGATGTCAGCCTGCACCTGCTTCTTGATCTCCTGGAGACACAGCTTAAGGGCCTTCACTGGGTCGCCGTGGGTACGGCCGTAGTAGGATGCAGTGATCTCATCTGTCTCGATATCGATAAGACAGGCCTTGGTGGTTGTAGAACCGCCGTCCACGCCAAGGATATATTCTCTGCCGGCAACAGTCTTGCCATGCTTTGCAGGGAAGTAGGTCACTTTATCAAGCTGGGTCTTCAGGCTCTCCAGATGGGTAAAGCTTACCTTGTTCCTGGTGATAAGCTTGTCAGGCTCTGGCATGGGGTTTCCGTCTTTCTCTGCCAGATATGCCGCTCCCAGGGCCTCAAAATATGAAGCCTCCTCCGGGATAATGAATTCGATATCGGGAGTCTTCTCCTTGATAAACCGGATAATATGGCGGTTTCTGGTGATTCCACCTGCAAGAATTACCTTGCCTTTGCTGATTCTCGCCTTCTTCAGGAAGTCGATGACCTTCACAGCCATGACGTTGCTGAGAGAAAGAACGATATCTTCTTTAGTAGCTTCGCCCTTGTTAAGACGGTGGGTACAGTCGCTCTTCATAAAGACAGAACAACGGGTTGAAAGCTCAAGAATCCGGGCTGTGTCAGGAACGCTGTTCACATCTTCCAATTTCATGTCCATTCGGGCCAGCTGCTGCTTGAAGAACTCTCCTGTACCGGAGGCACACTTGCTCCCGGAGAAGTTGTTTATGATTCTCCCTTCTTCGTTCAGGGTATAGACAACAAGATCCTCACCTCCAAGGGAGACAATTGCATCTGCCTTGAGAGAAAGCTTCTTGAGGGCTTCTTCGATACAGAGAGGCTCTACTGTCTTGTTCACAGAGAAGAGGAACCGTCCCTCGGTACCGGTGGCCAAAGCTTTGGCTCCGGACTCTATAGGATGAGTTGATAATATTTTTTCTGCAGCGACCTGGAAGTTACCCTCATGTGGAACGCTTTCAGCCCACAGGAGTTTACCATCGGACACACAAGCCATCTTCAAGCTGGAAGAACCGATGTTGATTCCTACGCTTTGCATTGAGAACTCCTTATATAGGTATTAGCCTATTATAATTAATATATTACTACTGAGGTTTTTTAGCAAGAACAATTATCGGCGGTAGAGAGCCTTTGTGGCAAACTCAGCGTCGCTGGTGGAGTGGAAGCCCAGCTTCCTGAGCCCGTCGGCATCTCCCGGGGATGGCACATGGGTCATGTGGATCTCGCATCCCTCCAGTTCCTTAAGCGTCTTAAGGGCAGCAGCCGCAGTAGGATTGATGGTTGCAGCCAGGGCAAAGGCTATCAGTGTCTCTTCCAGGTTCAGGCTGACAGATGCGCTTTTAAGTACATCTTCCTTGAAATTGGCAAGAGAGGTAAGTATTGTGCTTGGGAGGAGCTCCACATCATCCGGTATGCCTGCCAGCTTCTTGGCGGCAGTAAGGACAACGCTGGATGCAGCGTGGAGAAGCGGTGAGTTGTGGCCTGTCACAATAGTGCCGTCCGGCAGTTCAATGGCTGCGCCGCTGTAGATACCCCGGTTTCCCTTGTTTCTCTCCTTGGCAATTCTTGCAGCTTCCCGGGCTGGAACTACTGTGCTCCGGTCCTCCTGTCTAAGGCCCATATCATTCATGATAAGCTCCACACGCTGCAGGGTATCTGCAGTGCAGAGGCCAAGAGCCTGCTCGCAGGCATACCGGAAATATCGGCGTATAACTTCCTGTTCCCCTGCTCTGCGTACAACGTCATCGTCCACAATTGCGTTTCCAGCCTGATTTACTCCCATGTCGGTTGGAGATTTATATACCGATGGAGCATTTGTGATCTTCTCGATAATCCTCTGGACGATTGGGAAAGCCTCGATATCACGGTTGTAGTTGACTGTCTTAACATCATAGGCCTCAAGGTGGAAGTGGTCTATCATATTAACGTCTTTAAGCTCTGCGGTGGCAGCCTCGTAAGCCCTGTTCACGGGATGGTTCAGAGGAAGGTTCCAGATCGGGAATGTCTCGAACTTGGCATAGGCAGCCTTAACACCCCGCTTCTGCTCGTGGTACATCTGTGAAAGACAGGTGGCCAGCTTTCCGCTTCCTGGGCCGGGACCGGTGACTACAACGATAGGTTTCTCTGTCTCGATATATGGATTGGCTCCATAGCCCTGCTCGCTTACAATCAGGTCAACATCGGTAGGGTAACCCTTGGTGAACTTGTGGGTGTAGACCTTCATTCCCCGGCTTTCCATGGTGTTCCGGAAGGTGTCGGCCGATGGCTGACCGTCGTATCTGGTGATTACAATAGCTTTTACAGAAATGCCCCAGGCCCTGAAGTCGTCGATGGTCTTCATTACATCGGAGTCATAGGTGATGCCGAAGTCAGCTCTCACTTTCTTTTTCTCGATATCGGGAGCAGAGATGCACATGATGACATCCACAGAATCTTTCATCTTAGCCAGAAGGTGCATCTTTACGTTGGGGTCGAAACCAGGCAGAACCCGGGCAGCATGGAGGTCGAACAGGATTTTGCCACCGAATTCCAGATAAAGCTTGTCGCTGTTGCAATCCTTTATCCTGGCAAGAATTGTCTCGCTCTGAAGCTTAAGATATAAGTCGTTGTCAAACCCTTTTTTGAACATAGTTCCCCCCGTTCCTCCCAAAGATAATTATAGGAACAAGGTGATATTTTTTTCAAGGGGAAAAGAGAGTATTTAGGTTGTTTTCCAAAACTTTTTTCAGCTCTTCAAGGCTAAGCCCTTTCAGACTGGCGGTAAAGCCATAAAGTTCCTCGAGAGCCTGCTTGTGCTGGGCTTGTGTGCAGTCGGTAAGGTCGGTTTCCAGGAAGATGCGTTCCACAGGAAGCTGCCGTAGCACTTCGGTCTGTTTTTCGATGCGCTGTACCGCCGGGGAAAAGGAGAACCAGGTGTTCCTTTTAAGGAGTGTTTTTGCAGTCTCCAAGGAACCGGAGTAGGAGTGCATGACCATAGGCAGATCCTCCGGAACATCAGCTAAAATCTCATCCAGAAGCCCCCAGGCATGGACACAGTGGACAGCAACAGGAACCCTATATTGTTCAGCAAGCCAAAGATGGAAGGCAAAAAACCCTTTCTGATCCTCTATATCAGGGTTCCGGCCTGTTTTATCCAGCCCTGTCTCCCCTATGCCAAATCTGATTCCGGCAGCTTTTTTCTCCTTTATGAATCGGCCAAGAGTGATAAGTTCAATTTTTGAACAACTTTTTGCATGCCACGGATGGATGCCGTAGAATGGGATAATATCGGGGCATGAAGGAATGTGATTCCAATCAGCAGAAGTGACCGAGTTATAGAGTGTGGTAATCCCTGGCTCTGGTTGGCAGTGACAGTGGGCATCAATCAGCATAGGCTTTTCCTTATCCAATTATCTAAAAATTCCATCTGCTCTTCGGTGTGGAACCAGTGTTCACCGCCATCCATGATGGCAAGATTTGCACCATACATTTGGGCAAAGTTGCTTATTATTTCAAGTGATGTCATATTATCGTGGCTCCCATAGAGGATAAAGGTAGGAATATTCCACTCTGGTTCTCCCAGATTCATCCACTCCGGCTGGTCACAGATAAAAGCTTCCAGACTGACTATGGGCGAGATAAAATAGGCCTTTTGAATTAGGCTGTTCAAGTCAGCATGAAGGCTGAAAAAAGCACCGATACTGTTCGCAATCAGTATGATGTTTTTATATCGTGATTTCAAATTTTCAACAAAAGTGTGAATCTCTTTTCCAGTCTCTTTGGGAGCAAAGGTTTTATAATCCAAACCGATCACTTCACAATCTGGAAAGAGAGGTTTGTAGTGTTCGCTTTCTGATGCGCTCCCACCTTGTCCATGGATATATACAACTGCGTTCATGACCTATTATTCCAGGGCTAATTCTTCTTTAAAAATGTCATAATTTGCTGTATTATTGCCCCTGCAGAAAACTGCAAATTCTACAATCTCAAAATTATATTTTTTAATCAGGGTCGCAAATATTTCGGCAACTATTTCCGGAGGATTATGGAAGGCTCCGCAGCCGAATGCGCCAAGAATCAGAACCTCAGCTTTCTCTTTTGCAGCGACATCAAGAATCCTCTTTATCCTGGAAGTCATCAATTCTTTATAACGCTTCTCATCATAAGGCCCCCATAATTGAGGCGCGGCGGCAACTATCACATCTGTCTTAAACCATTCAGTTTCCGGTTTCAGCTTTGGAATCGATTCATCGGTCTTGAACACTACTACATCTGGAATATAGATCAGGTCATTGTTGCCCATGGAATCTATTCTGCGGGATTCAAATTCTAAAATATGTTTTTCATAAAAACTGCTTCGCTGTGCTTCCAGACATGGATATAAGGTCGAGGTTCTGCACATAGATTCTTCCTGGGCTCCTGCATGCCAAGGACCGCCGCCTATAGAATGATTGTTGGCGAAATCAAGGCAGCATATCTTTTTTCCTTTATACTTTTCTGCAGCTTCATAGGTCCTTTCTTTTGAGACAACGATCTTGATGTTCTTATCTGCGCTTATCGGCTCCAGAGCAACCTCTTCATCCTCATAGACGATGTATTCCTTCTTGATAGAATTATCAATCGCATTCTTTAATGCCTCATTTTTTTTGCACAAAGCGTAGGTGTCGTCCATGACCTCATAATTGATCCGTCTGTAATCTACCACTGTTTTCTCCTGTTTCTACTATATATTATTTATCTTCAATATGCTATAATTATTTATGGGGAGGGGCAGATGGAAGACTACACCGGCAAGAAAATCACTATCATGGGATTGGGACTCAACGGAGGCGGCATGGCAGCAGCAAAGTTCTTCGCTTCCAAGGGAGCAAAGGTTACAGTCACCGACCTGCGCTCGGCCCAGATTTTAAAGCCTTCCATGGATTTGCTATCTGATTTTGATATCCGCTATGTGCTGGAAAAGCACGAGATGTCCGACTTTGAGAATGCAGATATTGTAATCAAGAACCCGGCAGTTCCCCTCACTTCTCCCTACCTGGCAAAGGCAAAACGGATCGAGACCGACATCTCCATATTCCTTTCTGAGTTCAAGGGTGATGTCATTGCAGTCACCGGCAGCAAAGGGAAATCCACAACAGTCTCTGCCATCTACCATGGCATGAAAAAGCTTAAGAGCGACACTTTCCTGGGTGGCAACATCACAATCTCACCACTCTCCTTCCTCGAGCAGCTTACCGACAAATCCCTGGTGATTCTGGAGCTCTCCTCCTGGCAGCTGGCTGATATCCGGGGAAAAGGACTTCTGAAGCCGGTGGTATCAGTGATCACAAACATCATGCACGAGCATCAGAACCGGTACAATTCGGTACAGGAATATGCGGACGACAAGAAGGTGATTTACCAGAGCCAGACTAAATCGCAGTACACCCTGTGCAACTTTGATGATGAATATGGAAAGCAGTTCTTTGCTGAGACTCCCGCCCACCCTATCTGGTTCTCGGGCACTGATATGGGCAAAGAGGAACAGATCTGGCTTGCGGAGAAGAAAGGCTACATTAAGCTGAATGGAAAGACCGAGCAGATTCTGCCGGAAAAGCTTCTTATTCCAGGCGAGCACAACAGGAGAAACCTGCTGATTGCAGCAGCAACCATGTACCTCTATGGCTTCAAGGGTACTGATATCATGAATGCACTGGCCGATTTCAAGGGCATTCCCCACCGGCTTGAGTTTGTCCGTGAATATAACGGAAGAAAGTTCTATAACGATACCACAGCCACCATACCTCAGGCTTGCCTTGCCGCAGTAAAGAGCTTTGAGGAACCGGTGGTGCTGATTGCCGGAGGCACCGACAAGAATCTGATGTTCGACCTGCTGCCGGAAATTGCCAAGGCGGCCAAGAAGATGTACCTGCTCAAGGGAAGCGCCACCGACAAGATGATGGCCGAGCTGGATACCCACAACTGCCGCTACAACGGCCCATACAGCACACTGGCAGAGGCGCTGGATGCAGCTTACAAAGGTTCAGAAAGCGGGGATGTAATCCTATTCTCCCCCGGGGCCACCTCCTTTGAGCTTTTCAAGAACGAGTTCGACCGCGGTAATTCATTTAAAGATATAGTTTTACAAATAAAATGAAAAATTTTTTCCAAAAGTTAAATCAAAACGAACTTTTTTTGAGTATATCAAGTATCATGAAAAAATCTTTGATACTTGTCTTTGCCATAGTATTTATCTCATGGACCAAGTGCAGCCCCCTGCCAGAGTCTAAGGCGCCAAGTTCTATCCGGGTCATGTCCTTCAATGTGGAGAACATGTTCGATGGCGTTGAACAGGGGTCGGAGTATGCGAAATACAACCCCAAGAACGGCAACTGGACCGAGAAGGACTACATGGGCAAGCTTCTCCAGATAAGCAGGGTGACCATCGATGCCGCTCCAGACGGGCCGGACATCATAGGTTTTCAGGAGATTGAGAACAAAGGCATCCTGACCGAACTGACCAAGGGCTATCTTAAAGATTACGGCTACAAATACATAGCAGTGTCAGAAAATACCGGCTCAGCTATCCAGTCCGGTTTCATCAGCAAATATCCCTTCAACTATGTGAAATACCATATTCCACAGGCCGATTCTGGCCGGGATCTGCGGCAGATTGTGGAGGTCTCCTTCGATATCCACGGCCATGAGCTTATCATTCTGAACAACCACTGGAAATCCAAGGTGGGAAAGAATACAGAGCCTAAGCGCCTCTGCGCCGCAGATGTGGTCAACGCCCGGATAAAGGCGATAATGGAAGAAAATCCGAAGGCCGAGATATTACTGCTGGGCGACTTCAACGAGTGTGCTGATGAATATGTCAGGGAAGGCAAAGGAGCAGTACGGGCCATCATGCCTGCAGAGGTGAACCTGCCTTCCAGGTTCCAGTACCTGCGGATAACCGGAGATGTGAATAACAAAAACCCCAAGTATCTTTTCTCCCCTTGGCTATGGGACAAGAACCAGGAGCCTGGCAGCTATGTCTACCGGGGGCGCTGGGAGACTATCGACAACTTCTTCCTGGGCTCAAACCTCACCGATAAAAAGGGGTTCTATTTTGCAGGTTTCCAGGTTGTGAAAACCCAGTGGAACACCAGTAAGAAAGACCATCCGAGACCTTATGACAAGGCCAGCGGCGAGGGATGCAGCGACCATTTTCCAATTCTGCTTGAGCTGAATTTAGAGAAATAACCTCAACGGAGAACGCTGGAGAGATTGTTTAAAATACCGGCGGCAACCTCTGGCTTGTTCATGGAGTATACATGGATATGAGTGATGCCGTTGGCGATAAGGTCGATGATCTGGCCGGCAGCATAGACGATTCCGGCCTGTTTCATGGCGGCTGGGTTATCCCCGAACTTGTCTACGATGGCCCGGAACCGTTGGGGCACGTGAGTGCCGGAGAGAGCCACGCTCCTCTCCAGCTGCCGGGCGTTGGTTATAGGCATTATTCCGGCCAGCACCGGTACGGTGATTCCTTTTTCCCGGATGCGGTAGAGGAAGTTGTACAGGATATTGTTGTCGAAGAACATCTGGGTGGTGAGGAAGTCACAGCCAGCCTCCACCTTCTCCTTGAGATGTATGATGTCATCTTCTTTATGCTTGCACTCAATATGTCCTTCGGGATAGCAGGCACCGCCGATGCACAGGTCAGACTGTTCCTTTATGTCCCGGATAAGGTCGGAGGCATATTTATAGTCGGTTCCCACAATGCCGTCCTGTGGGATGTCGCCCCGGAGAGCCATGATATTTTCGATTCCCAAAGACTTGATCTGGGACACCATATCCCGCACATAGCTTCTGGAAGAGGATACGCAGGTAAAGTGGGGCAGCACAGAGACGCCGTACTTCTGCTGCAGGTTGGAGGCAATCTCAAGAGTCATCTTGCTGGTGGAGCCCCCTGCTCCATAGGTCACGCTCATGAAATCGGGCTTGAGAGCCGCAATCTGCTGGGTAGCCTTCTCCACCGCCTCAAGGCCATCCGCCTTCTTGGGAGGGAAAACCTCGAAAGAGATAGTCACTTTATTCTGCTGCAAGATATCCTTAATTTTCATCAGAAGACAATTCCTTCATCTTTTTGATATTTTGAAATCACTGTGGCAAGGTCAAACTTCTTCTCATAGAACCCCTTGCCTGTTATAATGCCGCCGATGCGTCCTGCACACCGGGGGTTGCTCACTATATCGGCAAAATCCTGCTCACAGCTTATGCCCCCTGATACTGTCACAGGCAGGCCTGATGCCTCTGCAACTGTAAGAGTGCGCTCTGTATCGGGTCCCGAGAGGGTACCGTCCTTCACAATGTTGGTATAGATGATGGAGCACATACCGCACTCAGCCGCCTTTTTAGCCAGCTCCACGTCTGAGATACTGGAGCCCTGCTGCCAGCCTGACACCTTGACCTCGCCGTTCAGGGCATCTATTCCTGCAATGAACTTTTTCCCATACAAGGCTGTCCACCGGGCGCCGCATTCTGGGTCTTTTGCAAACACTGTGCCTAAGATAAGGCGGTCTACGCCGATATCAAGGATTTCCTTCACATCATCTTCTGTGCGGATACCGCCCCCCAGTTCAAAAAGGGCATCCACCTCACGGCAAATCTGGGCAATCACGTAGCGGTTGTTCACTCCGCCCCTGGCCGCATCCAGGTCCACCAGATGGATCCGCTTGGCACCGGAAGACACAAAACCACGGGCCATTGCCACCGGGTCGTCGCTGTAAACTGTGACTTTGCTGTAATCGCCCTTGTAAAGGCGGACACACTTGCCGCCCAACAGGTCTATAGCAGGAATGACTAACATTATGCGTTCACTTTATACCGTTTGATCTTCTTTGTGGATGACTCCTCAAAAGGCTGGTCCACAACCCGCACTCGGGCAATCTTCATATAACTTGCAAGCTGACGGTTCACGTTGTTCACAATCTCCTCAAGCTTTTTCTGGATTCCATCCGGGTCGCCGGTGTTCCTGAGCTCCTCGGAAGGATAAACAAGAGCCTCGATCATCTCTCCGATATCCTGTTTCTTCTTGCCATCCATGAAGAAGCCCCGCACCAGAATCTGCTCAATCTCCGGATAAAGCTGGAACCTGTCCTCGATCTCCTCCGGGAATACATTCTTTCCGCCGGCTGTAACAATGATGTTCTTCTTGCGGCCGGTCAGGTAGAGGAAATTCTCCTTATCCAGATAACCCATATCGCCGGTATAGAAATAACCATTCAAGTCCATTACTGCATCGGTTGCCGACGGGTTCTTGTAATAGCCCTGCATCACAGTAGGTCCCTTGAGAGCAATCTCGCCCCGTCCCTCTTTGTCCGGATTGATGATCTTAACCTGAATCTCAGGAAGAACCAGACCTACAGACTTGACCTTGAAGTGATAGATCGGGTTCAGTGTGACGATCGGGGATGTCTCGGTAAGGCCGTAGCCCTGTACAAAGTCCAGACCCAGCTGGTTGAACATACGGAAGGTGGAGGCTGGAAGTGGTCCACCGCCGCTTATACAGATACGGATGCTGGAGAGGTTTGCCTTGTCCAGGATCATCTTGCCGAACAGTTTCTTTCCGATCTTGATACCGCACTTTTTGAGGATTCCGCTTATGAACATAAGGAACCGCACTATGCCGTAGACTACGATTCCTTTTTCCCGGACCCCTTTCATGATGTTGGCGATCAGCTTATTGAAGAGCATAGGGACACCCAGGAAGATAGTTATCTGTCCATCCTTCAGGTCTTTAAGCATCTCTTTGACTACAAGACGTTTTGCAAAGACAACCTCGGCGCTCTGAGCAAGTCCTACCACAAGGACAGAGAGCATGGTGTAGGCGTGATGCACCGGAAGGAGGGCGTAGAATACATCGGTATGATAAATCTGCATGTTCATCTGGGCCAGGAAGCAGTCGTTCACCAAGTTCGAGTTGGAGAGCATGACTCCCTTTGGAATTCCTGTGGTTCCAGATGTGTAGAGGATTGCCACCAGGTCTTTCACTTCCCTGTGTACAGGTTTCTCCAGCGGAGCATTGTCCAAGGAAAGGACATAGTTGTCATTCGAAGGATCAAGAGCATAATAAGGAGCTCCATCAGGCAGCATCCCTTTTACCATACTGTATTTTTCTTTATCGACAAGAGCAGCCACCGGCTCGCTGAAGTCGATAAGGTTTTTAAGCTCATCCTCATGAAGGGTATAATCAAGAGGAACGATGATGGCACCTGCTGATGCGATGGCATAGTAGGCCACAGCCCATTCAGGCCGGTTCTTTCCTGTCAGGATCACACGGTCCCCAGGTTTGATTCCTTTTTCCACCAAAGAAGCAGCCAACGTCAGAATTTTATCCCTAGCCTCCCGGAAGGTGAGGACAAATTTGTCCGGGTTATAAGTGGTAAGACACTTTTTTTCCGGGTAACGGGCAGCCGCAATCTGGAATAGCTCTGCCAGGGTAGGAATATCACCATTGAATAATTTTCCCTTGAAAGGTTCCAAGAAATGGAATGTTCTGTGTGGATACATTGTTGACTCCTGTGTTTCTATTTTAAGATATAAATAATAAAATGGCAACAAAAAAAGAAATCTTGACTAATCGGCCTTAAGAAAGGACAATATCTGCATGGGGAAAGAGAAAAGAGTTCTGATAGTGGGAGCCGGCCCTGCCGGGCTTTTCTGTGCATACCGCCTTGTGGAGGCTGGTATTCCTGTGTTCCTGGTGGACAGGATGGCATCTCCTGGCCGGAAGTTTCTGCTGGCAGGCTCCAGCGGAGGGCTCAACTGCACCCATCGTGGAACCCCCGAGGAACTTTCTGAGAAATATTACGGCAACGAGGCTCTTTTCAAGGGACTTCTGGAGGATTTCTCCCCTGATGACCTGATTAAATGGTACAAGAAGATAGGTTCTGACACCTTTGTGGGCAACGGGGGCAAGATTTTTGCCAAAGCTCCGGTCCAGGAGGTGCTTGCTGCCTGGCTGGAATGGCTTGAGGCTTCGCCCCTGTTCACCTTCCAGGGGAGCTGCGAGTTCACCGGTTTCGGAAACAAGGCGGGGCAGTTTATGTTCCGGCAGGGAGATTGTGCGATGGAGATTGAGGCTGAGTACGCTGTTTTTGCCCTGGGTGGCGGCAGCAGACCGGAGACCGGCTCCAACGGAGCCTGGGTGAATGCATTCCGGGCTGCCGGCATCCAGGTGGCTCCCCTCCGGGCTGCCAACTGCGGCGTGGAGGCGCACTGGTCACCGATTCTGCGGCAGCGCATTGCGGAGGCACACGGTCTGGGCACCAGCCTGGATATCGCCCTCGCCTGCAGTGGCAGCCCCAGCACCGGCGAGGTGGTGCTGACCGGCTACGGTCTGGAGGGGAGCGGGGTTTACTCCATAGGCTGGCACATCCGGCAGCAGCTGGCAAAATCGGGCTGCTGTACTATCACAGTAGATCTCCTGCCCCACCTGTCTGCCGGGCAGCTTGAGCGCCGCCTCTCAAAACCCAGGGGCAAGAACTCCCTCTCCAACTACGCCCGCAAAGCCTTAGGGCTATCAGGCCTTTCTTACCTGCTGTTCCGTGAACTCTCCCCGTCGGGCGACCTCTCCCAGGTCAAAAACCTGCCCCTTGCCATAACCGGCTGCCGCCCTTTGGAAGAGGCCATCTCCTCGGCCGGCGGCATCTCTCTCTCCCAGCTGGACTCCAACCTCATGCTCAAAGCCAGACCAGGCTGCTTTGTAATCGGCGAGATGGCAGACTGGGAAGCCCCCACCGGCGGCTATCTGCTCCAGGGCTGCTTCTCCACAGCCTACCGGGCATCTGAAAAAATAATAGATTTATTCTCTTAATGGTTGTATACTGAAAAAGATGAAAGGCTTAAAACTCTTTTTCCTTCTTTTATTTTTTACCGCTGTTTCTCTCTATGCACAGCCGGAGCTCAGCCTTGTCACCGTATACCCTGGGAACGCCATCTACTCTGCCTTCGGACATACCGCCTTCCGTTATTTGGATAAAGATAACGACATTGATATTCTCTACAATTATGGAACCTTCGACTTCCGGGATCCTAAATTTGTCCCCAAGTTTGTCCATGGAAAACTCAATTATTTCCTCGGCGTGGTGAAGTTCAAACGGGAATTCAAGAACTACACCCTTTTAGAGAACCGCAGCGTGGTGGAGCAGAAGCTGAACCTGACACCCGAGGAGGTGGCCAGGATCTACGCCTTCATGGAAGAGAACGCAATGCCCGAAAACCGTTACTATAAATACGATTTCATCAAGGACAACTGCGCTACCCGTATCCAGATGGTATTTGACAGAACCCTTAAGAGCGACATCCTGTTTGACCAGGCAACTATAGCTAAAATAGGGGAAAAGAGCTACAGGAACTATATCAGGTACCACCTGAAAAAAAGCCCCTGGTTTGACGTGGGAATCCAGCTGGCACTGGGAACGCCCCTTGACCAGCAGGTGCTTCCCTCCGACAGCTTCTTCCTTCCTGCACTTGTGCATGATATCATGGCAGGCAGCACATTAAGCGATGGCAGACCGCTGGTTGCCAGCGATGAAGTTTTATTCAGGTCAACGGCTGACCCGATAATTGACCCTTTAAATGACCTGAAAAATGACCCGAAAAAAATCAGTCCGCCGCTTATTCTTGCCCTCATCCTGCTGGTTGTAGAACTATTGCTTGTTTACCTGGGATGTATAAGAAAAAAAGGCTGGTCAAAAAGAACTTTGAGCTGCTATGAATTTACGCTGGTTGTATTGAACTTCCTGTTCGGACTTCTGATCTTCTATCTCTGGTTCATATCAGACCACACCGCCACAAAGGGGAATCTGAACCTTTTATGGTGCTGCCCCCTCTCCATACTGTTCCGTTTCAAGTGGATATCTGCCTTTATGGCAGCCATGGGCATTGTATTCCTGTTTATTCTTATGGTAGGTCTTCAGTCAACCTGCTGGGCTTTCGTCCCCATCCTGGTTCTTTACATCATCCTGTTCGGAAGAAGATTATTTTCTATTTTTTCCTGATGGAGAAGCTGCCGCTTCCATCTGTATAACATTTGATATTGTTGATTGTTATCCCAGAAATTCCTGTCTTCGAATGAACCTCATAGGTGGAGGTGTAATAGTTGGTGTTAGGTCCGGTATCATAGGTTCCACCACCTCCGCCTGTCTCAACAACACAGGACATACTGATAAAGGCTGCGGTAACAGCCACTGCAATAACAGCACAAAGCTTTCTCCGCCCCACATACCAGGCGGCCAGCATACCGATCACCACTCCGGATGCAATGATAGTATCAATGAAAAGAGGCAATAGTGGAAGAGCTGCTTTTTTTGTTCCTGTGGAAGGGCCTACTGAGGTAAGGGTGCCACTTCTGAACAGGGCAGTAGTGGTAAAACGGTTAGCTGTACTGTCTCTTTGCCACAAATTTCCCAGACCGTTAGTCTTATAATTAGCTGCCACAGCCTCCACCACCATAACGCCATGAGGTCTTGCAGCGCTGCTGTTTATTCTGTTTTTTGACCAATAGGTAGAAAGAACCTTTTTGTGCAGCTGTGTTATCAGAAGCCCGTTCTCCGGCACGCACATTCCTATTCCTGTCATATTCTTGGCCTTTCCTTCAAACAGGAGGAACTGGTTGTCGGCCAGCATCATCGTATACACTTTATCTTCTTTATTCATTTCAGAGAACTCATAGGTTTTCTCTTCTGTTATCTGCACCTCGTCAATCCAGCCAAGAGCAAGCCGCTCCCAGGCCATAAGCGGGGCTGGATCTGCTCCGGAAGCACTCCCTGCTTTTCCCACTGTACCCCAGGATCCACCGCCCATAAGGCTCCACTGCCCGACACCCGATGTCCAATATGTAGTATCGTAGGCATCCTGCAATCCCAGAATATGGCCGAATTCATGGCAGAAGACCCCTACTGTTGCCTCATAAATGCCATTATAAGCATAATATTCTGGTGCTATAATATAATTATTAAATTTTTTTCCGTTTATTGTGACTGGTTCTAACCCTTGGGCGGAAAGGGAGTTTTTATGAGACCAGATACAGTTTGAGTTTACACCTGTAGTCTCTTCGCCTGGTCCTGCATGAATTATAATCACAGTGCAGTTGTCCACATCACTGTCTACCGCCCCAGAGGCTTTCACCAGCATCTCACGCACCAGCTCGGCAGGATGGACATCATTCTCCGCAATATCATTTGCTCCGTAATATTCATAATTATTCGCAGATGTGTACAGTGTGCCTGGGCCTCCCAGCACCTGGAAGGAAAGACTCAGCTTGTTCTGAGACTGGTTAAGATAATAATTCCTCATGGTAAGCCCAGGACCGGATTCAAGCAGTTTTGTGTAATATGAATCATCGTGGGTCTGTGCTGTTTTGGCGGCACCACCATCAAAATAAGGATCATTAAACTTAAGGTTTTGAAATTCAGCCAATATAACCAATATCTTCTTGCTGCCAACAGAGCTGGTGGCAGCTATGGATTTGACCAGGGCACTGCAGTCTGCAGAAGAACTGCCAGAACTGCTTCTGGAAGAAAGGGAAGCAGCATAAAGCCCAGATGACTCCTCTTCTGTCTCCCACCGCAGACTGCCGTCGTGTGTATGACCCGAACCTGGCATTGGAGGCATGGCCCAGAGAATCGAAACCATGAAAAAGAGCATGATAAAAAGCGCCAGCTTTTTCATTGGGCGGCAGGCTCCTCTGGAACAAAGTCATAAACTTTAATCCTGTAGTTGAAATCATTAATCCCAAGAGCAGCCTTTGCCTTTGGGTTATAAATCCGCACCAGGCTGGTTATATAGCCATATGTCTCATCATACTCTGCGATATAAAGCATAGGGGCATTCTTCTTGTTCTTCCTTACCAGCTTCTTGGTGGAGTCATGCATCTCGTCTATTGTATACTGTTTAACTCCCGAGAGGTCATTCATAGGCATCTCATCCCTCAGGCAACTTACAACCTTCTTATTCTCCACCTTCAGCTCAAACAGGGTGTCGGGCCTGTTTCCAGAAGCATACACCACTTTGACCGAGTAGGATTTGATATCATGGTTCTTCCACTTTATGATATTATTGGTCAGAGTCTTGAAATCGCTTCTTCCCAGTTCCCTTGCCCCGCTGCCGAAGCAGAATGCAGCAACTGTAACAAAAAGAATCAAGACTATAACTGCTTTTTTCATCAGTTCTTTCCTTTAAGGTTCTCCACTTCCTCCAGAATCACCTTCCGGTATTCCGGATTCTCAAAAGCATATCTTATTATTGCGCTCAGGTATCCGGCAGGGGTTCCTGTATCAAGCCGCTGGCCATCAATCACAGCACAGACTACTTTTTTCTGCTCCATCAGCTTTTTAAGGGCATACACATGGAAATACTCTCCAGTGTTACCTGACTGACAATGCTGCTCCCAGCCCTCCTCAAGGAATGGGAAGATATCGGGAGTGAACAGATAACGCCCTATGGATGCTTCCTGGCTGGGCTCAGTCCCCGGAGCAGGCTTCTCTACAATATCAACCACATGGGATCTGTCAGAAGCAAGCTTCAATATCCCGTACCGCTCAAGATGGGGCGGGTTATGGATTGCAGACATGACACTGCAGCCTGTCTCCTTGTACTTTTTTATAAGCTGTGCAGCCAGCGGGACTTTACCCACATGGAGATCATCGGGATAAGCCACAACGAAAGGCTCGTTACCCACAAAGGCTTTCACCTGCAGAAGGGCATGTCCTGTCCCTTTCATCTCGGTCTGCCGGCGGAAGAAGATATCTGCCTCGGGCGGAGCTATCTTTGCAAGCTTTGCAGCAGCTCCTTCCCGCATGAACACTTCCTCAAGTTCGCTTTCCCTGTCAAAGTAGTCGTCCAGTGCTTTCTTACGGCGGGAAGTCAGGATAAGGATCTCCTTTATTCCAGACTGTATGAATTCTGAGACAATAAAATCTATGGCAGGACGGTCTATTATAGGAAGCATCTCCTTGGGAACCGTCTTTGTGACCGGCAGGAACCGGGTGCCGTATCCGGCGGCGATAATTACACCTTTCATATATTAAATATATATAATAAATCACTAAATAATCAAGACTTGCAGAAAATATTACAACTAGTTATAGTAGAAACATGGAAGAGAAACTGGGCGCCGAAATCTTTGATGTGGACCACACCATCACAAAGAATATCACATCTCTCAGCTACCTGCTGCTCCTTATAAAGCGCAGAGTTTTCTCTATAACTATACTCCGGCATATCCCCTATATCTGCATGAACTACAAATACGGCCACATGGCGGACAAGCATTTCGACCGCCACTTCGACGAGCTGGTCGGGGTGGATAAAGCTTTCATGGACGACCTGGCAGTGGAAAACTTCAACAACATGATGAAGAAAGAAAAGGTGTACGGGGATGCAAAACGGTATATCGACCATCTCAAGGGAAACAACAAAAAGATTATTCTGGCCACCTCCTCCATGGAGACTATCATAAAGCCTCTGGCCGATTATCTTGGAGTTGACGCCATCATTGCAACCAAATTCGCCTTCAAGGATGGAAAATGTCTTGGACGGTTTGAGGGAAAGCCTGCATTCCGGGAAGAGAAAAGGAAAAAGGTTCTTGAGTATATAAAAGAGAACAACATCGACCTTGCATCATCTTCCTTCTACTCCGACAGCATCCACGATTACCCGCTGTTCATGGAGGTGGGGAACCCTGTGGCAGTCAACCCCGATTTCAGGCTGACCCGATGCGCCAAGAAACATGGCTGGCCTATTCTGAAATTCAGATAGAATAAGTGAAACTGAACTCCACTGTCTTCTCTAATGTAAGGAAATCCACCAGCGGAAGCTTTATCCAAAGGCTGTTCCCCTTGAATGAGCCCTTGTCGGAAGAAAGTACTTTTCCCGATGTCTTGATGTTCAGCTGGACATAGGATTTGTCCAGAATCTTCTGGGCCGACTCCCCTTTCTCAAGATAATCTTCAAACACATACTGGAGCAGATCCACATATTCTGCATTTGAATATGGCTTGTCTATCTGGGGTGCCAGACCCGAGAGAATAGGGTTGCCGCTTATTTCAAAAACCTCGTCCAGTGCTTTGTAGTTGTCCCTTCCTATGTGGAATGTCACCTTCCTGACCTTGCCGGAATCTGAGATACGGATGAAAGGCACATATTTATCCGGCAGCAGCTTGGTGTAGTTCTCGGTCTTAAGTATGAGGATAAGCTTTGAGGGCTCAGGGGACACCACAGATACAGGGCGTGCAGAAGGATATTCCTTGAGTTCCTTAGTTATCTCATCCACATTGAAGATGCCGCTCTTCGCACTCTTGCCTGTGGTCTCTGAAAGGTCGTTGATATATCTGACAAACACAGGGTTCAGCTCAAGGTCTATGAAAATCTCCCCATCCTTTCCACTCTTGATGGTGAGATCCTGTTTTACAGTGCAGCTGAAAGAGACCAGCAGCACCAGAGCCAGAACCAGAACCCTTAAATATTTCATAAGCCTAAAACCTGAAGATCAGGGATAGATGAGAGAATCGGCACAGTCTCAATGCTCTTTGCCCCAAGCTTAAGGAGCTGATAACGCACCATGGCTATAGGTTTCTCCTTGCTGGCAGACTCAAGCTGGATGCAGTACTGGGAGAACTCCTGCCCCTGTATGATGGTAGGCTCCTCTGCAAACAGGTTGTTGGCCTTCAGGTAAGCCTTCATTGCATCGTCATTGCCTGTTGGAACATTGAAGTAAAGCATAACCTTGTTCTCTGCGTTGATAATTCCATACAGGTTTATAAGGAACAGCTTGAGGAGCTCCATCTTAGGAGCAGACTTCCGCATATCCTTTGAAATCCAGATTCCTGTCTCGGAGGAGAACACCCACTCCAGAATCTTAAGACCGTAGTTGCGGAGTGCGCTGCCGCTCTGGGTAATTTCCAAACCTATGTCAGCGCCGCCGTTCTTAAGCTTTGCCTCGGTCTTTCCCCAGGTCTCGTAGATTATAATTCCACAGTCCTCTTTTGCCGGAGTCTTGTACTTCTGGATAGACCACTTCTGGAACTTCTCGGGAGCGCCTATTTTCTTAAGCTTCTCCAGAATCCAGTTGAGAGCCATGTATGGAAGCTCTGTCACTACTGTTATCTGATCCTTGCGCTTGATAAGGTTGGTCAGGAATTCCTCGGTTGTTGACTCGGGGAAAGAGCCGTCCACAATGCCCACCAGGTTTATGTTGCCCCGGTGCAGCGACAGCACTTTTTCAGGAGCCAGCTCAATGCCGTAAGCCATCTTCATCTCAAGAATACGCTCCTGCATCCAGTCATCCCCGGCAATGGCAATATCCAGCTCGTTAAGGGCAAGCTGTGTGCAGAACTCCTGAGGCCTGCCATCCCAGCCGAACAGGAAGTTCACAGATGTGAAATCGGTAGGACCGCCTGCATCATATCCCTTTGCAGGGAATCCGGCCTTCGCCAGGAGATCCACCAGGTTGCCGCCCCGGGTAGGGTTGGCCAGAGAACCGGCAGGCATTCCGATTATAAGTTTATCTTTAGTTTCCATAGTTGTCCTCACTTCTCCACAAATTCAAGGCTGCCGTTTTTTCCAAGGCGCCGGTAATAGCAGGAGGTATGGGCATCGCCGCTTTCCCGCTTTGCATGGCAGGCCCCTTTGCCCATCGGTGTCACAAGGAACAGGAAGGAGTTCTGCTCACAATTGATGCGTATCTCCTCCACCTTCAGCATATCGCCGGAGGTAAGCCCTTTTTTCCACAGCTCGTTCCGGCTGCGGCTCCAGTAGGTGGCATAGCCGCTGCGCAGGGTCTCTTCAAAGGCCTCTTTGTTGATGAAAGAAAGGATAAGAACCTCTTTTGTGCGGCAATCTTGTGTCACTACAGGGAGCAGAGTCTTTCCATCCTCTCCGAAATTGACCATAAGCTGTTCAGTATACTCTTTTTTCTCCATACACCAACCTCAAGTATATTATAATAAAAAAAAGCTGCACTGGGAAGTGCAGCCGAAATGTACGAATATGTAATGGGGGATCACATATCCAAAAGAGGATGAAAAGAAATATTACATTTTCATTATCACCATGGGGAAAGGTGTTTTCAAGTTGGGAAAAGCCCCATTTTTCAGTTCTATTCGGGAAAAAAAAGTATCAGTTCAGATAGCCGTTCTCTTTGAAATACCGGATAGCACCCGGGTGCATAGGAACAGGAATACGGCGCTGGAAATAGACCTGAGCCGTCTTTTCGTTATAGCTTGGGAAGAAAATTTTAATATAATCTATGTTCTCAAACCAGGCCTTTGTGATTAAATAGGCAGTCTCCTCATCCATATTCTCGGAACAGGCGATGAAAGTTGAAGACACAAAGGTTTTTTCGTCCAGCTCTGCCTCTGAATCATCGCTGACATCTGCCAGGCTCTCGGTATAGAACACCGGGTAGACGGAGAGGAATTCCCTCAGCTTGTCCTTCTCCTTGAAGGTGAAAGGATAGACATTATACTGATGAATCGGGACACTTGGTGATAAATTCTTCGCAAATGTGTATTTATAGCTCATGTTGTACCAGATGAAGTCTACATAGCCTTCCGAAAAAAGCCTTTCTCCCTCGCTCTGTTCCACCCTTATTATCTTGGTGTTGTCGGTGTTGATTCCGTTCAGCTTCAGGAAGTAGAGCAGCAGATCCCCCGATACAGAAGATGTTGTGTTTAAGGCAATCCTATGCCCTACCAGGTCGGATATGGTCTTTATATCACCTATATGTGTGAAGCCGGTATAAACCGAAGGGAATATACCGAAAAGAGCCTGTATATTCTGGGGTGCAGACCAATAGGAAGGATGCCCGTTGAAGGCCATGTATCCTTCGGGGCCGGAAAGAACCGCAAGGTCTGCAGAACCATCTATAAGCGCCGATATTTTTTCGTTGCCATTGGTCTTCTCCGATTCATTCACCGACAGCAGCTTAGTGTTGTAGTTTATGATTCCCTCAAGCACTGTTCCTGCCAGGAAGAAAGGGGTATTAAGATAGGAGGAGCGGATGGTGAGCATAGGCTTGGAGATAGCCACCTGGGGCTGTTTGCCCCTGCAGGAGAACAGCAGAAGGCAGATCAGGATGACAAAGAAGGTTCTTCTAAACATCAATAAGTCCTATGCTTATGGCATAACGTATAAGCTCAGTCATGTTCTTGCACTTGAGCTTGACCATGATGCTGGCCTTGTGGTTCTCCACTGTCTTTGAGCTGATGAAAAGCTCTTCGGCTATATCCTTGATGGGAACACCGTCGATAAGGAGCTTCAGTATCTGCTGCTCCCGGAGGGAAAGCTTGCTGTAGGCCGACTTGTTGTCCTCGGCAATCTCCACATCATTCTTGGTTATAAGGGATTTTATTACTTTGTTGGAGATATAGCTGTCTATATAGATTTCTCCGGCATACACTTTCTCTATGGCCTCAGCCAGGTTCTCGGGAGAGGATTCCTTCAGAATATACCCTTTGACACCGCTCTCCACAGCCTCGAGAATATAATCGATCTTGGAATAGGCAGTTATGATGATGATAAGCAGGTCAGGCTTTGCAGCCAGAAGCCGCTTTGCCAGCACCAGCCCGGAGCTGCCGTGGAGCGCTATATCCAGAAGCAGGATATCAGGATTGCAGTTCATCACCACTTCATATCCGTCATCCACATTGTCGCTTTCGCCAATAACTTTTATCTTTTCATCCCGGCTGATGATAGCCTTGATTCCCTCCCTCATAAGGGCGTGATCTTCGATAATAACCACATTGATTACATCAGTCATCTATATCCTCCAATGGGAATGTTATATTAACCACAGTACCCCGTTCCTGCAGGAATTTAATCTTTATAGTTCCCTTTGATATCTTGACCCGCTCCATGACACCCCGGAGTCCTGAATGGGATTTACCGTCCGACTTCTCCAGGGCCTGCTCCAGATTGAAGCCCCTGCCGTTGTCCGACACCTTGAGCAGCAGGTTTGGCCAGGAAATGATTATGTTTATCTTTACTCCAGTGGCATCGGAATGCTTCTCGATATTGGTCATAAGCTCCTGGATAATACGGTAAATATTGAGTTTAAGGGAGTTCTTGACCTTCACAGACTCAAGGCCGATTGCAGAGTATTCAGACTTTTTGCCAGTCTTCATCTCCCAGTTTTTAACATAGTTGGAGACTATCTCGTCCAGGTTCTTCTCAAGCTCAGGAGGCCTGATACCATAGGAGATATCCCTCATCTGCTGCAGAGCTCCTGCCAGCTTGTTGGTCAGGGCCATTATCTGCGCCTGCCCTCCCTGGTCACCCTTATATTGGTTCACCAGATCCATACAGAGCATCTTGGAATAAACCATATCCTGGATTACAGTGTCGTGTATCTCCAGCACCATGTTACGTTTCTCAATCTCCCGGTTCTCCATGGATTCCGCCAGAAGCTGCTTGTACTCCTGCTCTGCCCTGTGGGCCTTGCTGAAACGGTTGAAAAAGAAGATGAAGATGGCGGTGAAAGAGAGGTAGAGGAATATCAGGCCGAGAAAGATTTTCCACAGCATGTTAAGCTGCCGCCTGTGATACCGGTCCATGAAGGAGGAAAGCTCCTTAAGCTCGCTGGAGAAACGGTTGGTGTCGTTGGAAAGCCAGAATATCTGGGTCTCGAAGTTGCGGTAGCTGTTCTCGTTGCTTACAATCTCCAGCAGGAAGAATTTAACATAGTTCCAGTTCTGGAGCAGGTTAGGCACCTTGTCCTTGAACTCATCATCCCCCAGGAACACCTGGGCTGTCTCTCCCTCCAGAACAGCAAAGCTCTTATCCAGTGCTTTTATGTTCATGTTCACATTTGTCTTAAGCTCCGGCTGCTTGCCCGAGGTAAGGAAAATCTCGGCCGCCGATTTGGTCAGGAGCCACTGCTCATAGATACCGCTGCTCTCCACACGGCGCACCATGTTGTCCTGCATCATGTTGAAGAAGGAGGTGGCGATGTAGCCTACAAAGCAGAAAAGGAGGACAACAGCGATGACAACAATGATATAGAGCTGTTTCTCCTTGTAAAATCTGCGCAGGTTAATCAAAACATCCTCCCCATCTATTAATTATAACATATTATCAGCCGATTGCCAAACCTTTTCACTATCACTATATTTATCCTATGAATTCACAGGAACTTATGATGAAAGCCTCCGACGCCCTGGCCGAAGATAATCTGCAGGAGGCGGAGAGACTGTTCCTTCTGGCAGCTGATGCAGACAGCTCAAACTACCTGGCTTTCTATAACCTGGGGCTTCTTGCCTCGGATCAGGAGAGGCTGGAGGATGCCCGCATCTATCTGGAGAAAGCCCTTGGCCTTAAAAGTGACGATGCTGATATCCTCACCGCCCTGGGGACAGTACATCTTAAGGCAGAACGGGATTCAGAAGCAGAAGAGCTGTTCCAGAAAGCCCTTGAATCAGGGGAAAGCGATGTGCTTTGCAACAACATGGGAACCATCTTTTTCCGCCGCAAGAACTATAAGAAAGCAAAGGAATTCTACCGCAGGGCTCTTGATATAAATCCAGACTATCAGGTGGCAAGAGAAAATATTGCTTTGGCCAATTTTTATCTTGCAATGCTGACTTAATTTCTATAAATTTAAGCTATGGAAAAATATGAATCTTATGATGCATATATGGCTGCCCTGGAAAAGCGGGGACAGCTTCCGGAAGGTTTCAAGACCGCTGTTCTTCCCCTCTCTTTTTTCCCAGAAGAAAGAAAACTTATCAACCCCCTTCCGATGAATATGTCACTTATCATGCTGGACAGACCGACAACCCGTTTTGCCGGCATATTCACCAGCAACAAATGTCCGGGCTCACCTGTCATAATAGGCAGAGAAAGGCTTAAAGCAAAGCAGATCCGGGGCATCCTGATCAACAACAAGATTGCAAATGTGTGCATGAAAACCGGAATCGAGGATTCCATAAGCCTCCTTGAAACTTTGGCTAAGACTGCCGGCGGAAAACCAGAAGAGTATTTTCCATGCTCCACCGGAATCATAGGCTGGCGGCTCCCCATCAAGGCAATGAAGGCTACAATCCCTGATCTGGTTTCCTCCCTTGAAGGAGGCACCGGCGTAAAGCTGGCAAAAGGTATAATGACCACCGATGCCTTCCCGAAGCTCCGTTCCATAAAAGTGGGCAAGGGACGCATTGTGGCAGTGGCAAAGGGAGCAGGCATGATAGAGCCCAACATGGCCACCATGCTCTCCTACATCCTCACTGATATTTCCATGAGCAGAAGCTTCCTTCAGAAGTGTCTCAAGCGGGTAGCAGACAAGACATATAACTGCATATCGGTGGACAGCGATCAGAGCACCAGCGACTCTGTAATCCTGCTAAGCTCAGGTTATAAGCCGGCAGTAGAGGAGAAAGAGTTTGAGGCTGCACTCCTCAAGCTGTGCACAGAGCTGGCAGAGGATATTGTGCGGAATGCCGAAGGTTCAGGCCATGTAATAAAGGTGGAGGTTACAGGTGCCCAGACTGATGCGGTTGCAAAGGCTGTGGGCAAGGCCGTAATCAACTCTCCGCTGGTGACCACCGCTGTGTTCGGCAACGATCCTAATGTAGGCCGCCTTGTCTCCTGCGTAGGCGATTTCATGGGTATAAACAATCTTCCTTTCGACAAGGACCAGATGAGCATATGGCTTGGAAAGGAGCTGGTTTTCGACAAGGGCTCATTCTGTATCGACAGGCGCAAGGAAGTCAAGCTCTCGAAGTACATGAAGGACAGATCTTTTGATTCAGACCATAAAACTTATCCTGAGCACAACATGACTGTGGATGTGTTCTACAAGCTGTCTGAGAAAGGAAAAGGGTGTGCGGTTGTGAAGGGAACTGACCTCTCCTATGCCTATGTTAAGGAAAATGCAGACTACAGATCCTAAGAAAAAAAGCTTCGGCGATATACTTGCCCAATGGGAAAGCACCCCGGAGGCAAAAAAAGTGGAAGCTCAGATAAAAAAAGAAAAAGAGGCACAGACACAGGCCCCAAAGCGTTCAATCAACTATGAGAAAATATCTGCAGATGCTACCGTCGATCTCCACGGGCTTACTGTGACCGAGGCACAGACACAGCTTCACAATTTATTTATAGAAGCACACAAGAAAGATTGGAAAAAAGTTCTTATCATACACGGAAAAGGAATCCACTCAAAAGAGGAGCCGAAACTTAAAAAAGCGGTTATGGATTTTATTGAGCATTCCTCTTATGCCGGAAAGCATGGAATTCCCGGGGCTGCTGATGGAGGCTCCGGAGCTGTCTGGGTTGCAATCAAAAAATGATTATTTTTCCCGGAAGATGATTCTTCCTCTGGTCAGGTCGTATGGGGAAAGAGCTATTCTGACCTTGTCGCCTGGAACAATACGGATGTAGAATTTTCTCATCTTTCCTGACAGATGTGCCAGAATAATGTGTCCGTTCTTCAGTTCCACCTTGAACATGGTGTTTGGCAGCGCCTCTTTGACAATGCCTTCTATCTCTATCGCTTCTTCCTTTGCCAAATGAATTCCCCTTTTATGAAATATAATTTATTTATATTAAGAATGTTTTTCTTTGTCAACGATTCAGCTCGTTCTCGATGTCAGATTTAATCTTCTCTGTGATTCTTCGTGCTGCCGCCGGAACCGGAATATCTGCATAATCGGCAGGGTTCACCTCGGGAAGAGTCTTGAGTGTATATATAAATTTCTCCTTGGGGTTGTAGGAGAGCATCGGGTCGTGTTTTCTGAGTCCATATTTATCGGTCCCGCCGATGCATACCGGAACCAGACTGCATCCTGATGACAATGCGATATGGGCAGCTCCCCGCTGGAAGTGGTGGACTCCGTCAGCTTTGGTGCGGCTCCCCTCCGGGAAGATGATAAGACAATTCCCTTCCTGAAGCGACTTGGTGCATTCCTTTGTCAGGTGGTCGAAGTCCAGAGAGTTGGAGATATAGAGGGTGTTCACTATGTTGCTTACGATGTTATGGTGTCCCAGGGATGCCTTGATTATGCAGTCGGCATTGGGAATCACAGAAAGGAGCATAACCACATCCAGGAGTGACGGGTGGTTTGCCACTGCTATTTTGCCGGAAAGATGGCTCAGATATTCCTTGTCATCCACCTTCAGCTCAAAGCCTCCCATAAGGGTCCCAAGCCATACGAAGAACTTCTGGGTGTTGCACATCGCTTTCCTGGATTTCCGTTTGAAGGCCTGATTTGATGCTGATAAAAGGCGGATCGTGGGAAATACTGCAGTTATGAGGACAATACTGCCGACCCCAAAGACGAAGAAGAGGAACAGCTTTACAAAAATGCGGTACCAGAGGATCAGTTTAGACACGGGCTGCCTCCCCTTTAAGCATGTTTATAAGATCCTCCAAGGATGAGTAAGGAACTGCTTTCTCCATGTGTATTGCCACACCGCCATTTTGTTTTACCGAAGAAAGGACAAAGGCGGCGGCATAGGGTGGAATCTTGTCCTCTGGGGAGGCAATGGCCATATACTCGGCCGGCAGCTGCTGGTCGGCAAACACCAGAATCACAGATTCTGTCTCTCCAGCCATGATAGGGGCAGCCCCGTATGTCAGCCCCTCCTGGAACAGATTCTGCGCAGGGAACAGGGCAGTGTAGCCCCCCTTCATACCCAGGGCAATGGTAGCCATGGCTGGAGAGGCGTTGAAGACTGACAGGGAGAAGGGAGCCGGCAGTATGCCACCATCCTCTATAAGCATCCTGTCAACCTGCAGCTGCCGGGCCGACTCGCCGCCCGATGAGACAAACACTAAGCCGCTTTCTGGTGCGGCATCCAGCACCTGGTGTACAACCTCTATGGTCATCCTGGTCAGCTGGCTGAGTCTGCGCTTTAAAAGAGGCGGGACATAGTCCAGGGGCGGCGAGGCGGCTTGGTTGTCGCAAGGCGGTGCCCAGAAGGCCCATCGGTTGATATAAAGATCCATTATCTCTTCCTGAACCGGAGAAGCGAATAGCTGTTGGAGCCCAGGTTGTGGTGGGCTGTCTCCAGCTTGGCACCGCCGGCTTCTATGGCATCTGTCAGCTCCTGGTATCGGTACATCTTGCTGTTTCCGTTAGCCATGCAGGTAAAGTATATGGATGTAGCCTGGAGAGAATAGGAAGATGCCTGGAACTTCTGGCAGTCCCACAATGGCTCCAGCACAAAGATATCAGTATTATCTCCTGCGGCAGACACTACTTTCTTAATAATCTTGGTCACCTGCTTAAGGGAGAAGCAGTCCAGGAACTGGCTCATCCACACCGCATCATATCCGGCAGGCAGCACAGTGGTGTCAGCAAGGATATTCCCCTCGCAGGTATCAATCCTCTCTTTGAACCCTGCTTTGGCCGCATTCTCACAGGCCACTGCAGTCTGTCCCGGCAGGTCCACAATAGTCACCTTAACATCTGGATCATACTTGCAGCAGCAGATACTCCACTTGGCTGTGTTGCCCCCGATATCAAGAAGCTTCTTAGGCTTCTGGGCAAAGACTATAGGCAGTGCCTCGGGGAAGGCAATGTCTGAATAGAAATGATCAAAGGCGAACCAGCTTTTCTTGGCCTGTTCCGGCAGGGTGGAGAGAGCCTCATAGATAGTTGTCCACTTTCCGAATACAGTCAATCCCTCAGGCTTGCCGTTTTTTACCGACTCTGTAAGATTGAAGGCTCCCTTGTAGCAGATATCGTTCACAAAATCCATGTTGACTCTGGTCATATCATCCTCAAGGAGGAACCACCCTGTCTTGGAAAGGACATACCGCTCTTCCTTGATTTCGGGAATCAGCTTGACCACCCCCATTCCCAGAGCAAACTCTAAAAGAACTTTTGCACCGTAGAGGGAAACTCCAGCTTTCTCGGCTACATCTTCAGCTGTAAGACCAGCTTCCCCTGAATCATTGATACTTTTGAGCATCCCCAGGTTCCGCAGTGCCAGTACAGTCTGGAAAGCAAGAGGGGCAAAGGCAATCTCCTGGGCCTTGGTCTTGGCATCTATAGCTCTAATCTTGTCAGAATAGTAATCCATCATGATAACCTCTTGAAAATAAGAGAGGTGTTGATTCCTCCGAATGCGAAGTTGTTGGACATGATATAGTCCACATCTACCTCCCGGCCATCCCCCATTATGTAATCCAACGGGGCGCAGTCAGGATCCACCTCTGTAAGGTTGACATTCGGGGCAAACCATCCTTCCCTCATCATATTGATGGAAATCCAAGCCTCTATTGCACCGCAGGCCCCCAAGGTGTGGCCGATATAATTCTTGAGGGTGCTGACCATAGCCTTGTCCCCAAATACTTCATAGGTTGCATGGCTCTCTGCAATATCCCCGGCCAAAGTCGCAGTACCATGGGTGTTCACATAGCCCACCTGGTCAGGGGTGAGCCCCGCACTTTCCAGAGCCAGCTCCATGGCACGCCGCATAGTAGTCTTGTTGGGCTGGGTTATATGGGTACCGTCAGTGTTTGTGCCATATCCCACCATTTCTGCATATATCTTGGCGCCCCGGCGGACAGCATGCTCATATTCTTCCAGAATAAGGGTGCCGGCCCCTTCGCCGATGACCAGGCCGTCCCTATTTTTATCGTAAGCTTTTGGAGTCAGTTCCGGAGTATCGTTTTTGATGCTGGCGGAAAAGAGCACATCAAACACAGCCGAATCAGCAGGGGAAAGCTCTTCTGCACCTCCTGCAATCATAATATCCTGCTGACCATTCCGTATGGTCTCGAAGGCATATCCGATGGACATACTGCCCGAAGTGCAGGCTGTGTTTGTGGTTATAAGACGGCCGGTGAGACCATAGAAGACGCTGATGTTTGCAGCACAGGTCTGCGGCATCATTTTGATATATGTTGTTGCACTTATTCTGTTTGCAGTGTTGGTGATAAGCATGGAATAGAAATCCAGAAGGGAATCTATACTTCCCGCAGAGGAGCCGAAAGAGACTCCGCACCGGCCCTCTTTAAGCTCAGGGCTGTCTGCAAGGCCTGCATCCTTAAGTGCATTGTCGGCACTGGTTATAGCCATGAGAGCGATGCGTCCCATGCCACGGGTCTTCTTCCGTGGGAAATCGGGAGGGGTAAACTCCACCGGGCAGGCCAGACGGGTATTCATCCCTTGATACTTCTCCCATTCGGGTAAATATTTTATCTTATTTTTTTTCTGCTTGAGGTTTGCAAAAATATCGCTCCATTCATTTCCAAGAGCGCTGATGACACTGCCGCCGGTAACCACAACTCTTCTGTTCATAATAAACCACCGTTTACAGATATAACCTGCCGTGTAATATAAGAAGCCTCATCGGAAAGAAGGAAAATGACAGCAGATGCCACTTCCTCTGGTTTGCCGAACCGCCCCATAGGAATGGCAGGCAAAACCTTATCCTCGGGGACATCACCTATCATGTCTGTCATGATTACCCCCGGAGCCACGCAGTTCACTGTGATGGAACGGCTGGCAAGCTCAGTGGCAAGAGCTTTTGTAGCTCCTATGATTCCCGCCTTGGATGCGCTGTAGTTGACCTGGCCGCGGTTTCCTATAATGCCGGAGGCCGAAGCTATTGTTATTATACGGCCCCTCTTCTTGCGGCACATAGGCATAACCAAAGGAGAAAGGACATTGTAGAAACCGTTTAGATTGGTGTTGATCACAGAGTCCCACTGCTCATCGGACAGAGCGACAAAGGCGTTGTCGGAGCAGATTCCTGCATTGCATACGATACCCCACAATGGTCCCTGTTCCTCCCAGAGGGCCTCCAGTTTTTTGCGGCAGTCGGCCCGGTCAGAAATATCAAACTGTATAAGGCTGCAGGTTCCCCCGGCTGCCTCAATCTCTGCCTTCAGTTCAGCTGCAGGCTTACTGCTTTTATTGTAATGGGCAATAACCTCATATCCTGCCTTTGCGGCAGCCAGGGAAATGGCACGGCCAATTCCTCTGCCGGCTCCTGTCACAAGCACTTTCTTTTTATCCATAGAAGCTCCTTCCTTCATCATATACCCAATTCCCTTAGATCATCAACTTCCATCACTGTAAGCTTGCCTGATGAAACCAGGGTGTCGCCGATATATGCTGTGCAGTTGAAAGAGAAAACTCTGTCCACGACATCCTGCTGGCAGTCAAGGACAGTCACTGTAGATCCTGCTTTAAGAGCAGGGATAAATGTCTTGAAGTCAGAGACACTCAGAATCACTCCCACCTTCGGTGGCAGCCCATGGCGGGCATTGACTATTCCGGAGAGAGCAGAGATGCTCTGGGCCATATACTCAAATGTGACATAGGATGGTACTCCCCCGGATGCTTCGTCATAGAACATGGATTGTTCCGAGATATCCACCTGGGTTTTGATGGTGTATGTATCAAAATCTACATCAACAGCCCTGTCAAGCAGGAACATACGCCCCTTGTGTGGCAGAAGATCAATAAGCTTGTCTTTTTCAATAGTTGTCATCTCTTTCTCCAATTATCAGGCTCACATTGCAGCCGCCGAAGCCGAAGGTGTTGCTCATGCAGGTGCGGATGCGGTTATATTTTTTTTCTTTTTCTACAAAGTTCAGAGGTTCCAGCTCTTCATCTTTTTCTCCGTCCCAGAGTTGAGGCGGGAGCTTGCCGTCGTTCATGGTGATAAGAGAACTGCAGATTGCAAGCTCAAGAGCCCCGGCCGCCCCCAGGGTATGGCCAGTGACCGGTTTTGTGGAGCTTACGGGGGGCATCTCCGGGCCAAAGTTCCTGGCCACAGCCCTGCTTTCCATAAGGTCGTTCAGCTTTGTTCCTGTACCATGAAGGTTTATGTAATCGATATCGGCCGTTCTTAGCCCGGCACTGGCCAGCGCCTTCTTGATTGCCACAGCCGCCCCTGTGCCGCTTTCCTCCGGCGCAGTGATATGGCTTGCATCGGAGCTTTCGCCCCAGCCCAGGAGCTGCATGCCTGTTTTCCACAGGTCTTCCCTGGCAATGACAAAGAATGCAGAACCATCTCCAAGGGAAATGCCGTCCCGGTTCTTGCTGAAAGGATTGGTAAGACCCGGAGAAAGGGCCTCCAGTGCCCCGAAACCGGAAAGGACAATCCTTGAGGCTATATCCACACCCCCTGCAACAGCTGCATCGCAGAAGCCTGCTTTTATAAGCTGGCACGCCTTGATTATGGCACTGGCACTGGAAGCGCAGGCAGTGGCACAGGCGGCGGCGGGTCCTTTCAGACCCAGCTTCTCCTGTATATAAGCGGCCGGCCAAGCGGCCTTCTGCAGCGTAAAAGAGTAGTCTGTTGGGAAAGATCCGGTCTCAAAGAACTGCTTATGTGCCGGCAGGGAATAGCAGGTGCCATTGTCACAGGAGCCTACAAAAACCCCTATGCGGCTGTTACCATATCGGTTTACAGCCAAGTCCACGGCACCCCTGATCTGACCTATGGCATCATCCACAAGAGCTTTCATTGTAAGGTCGGTACTGTGCCAGGGCTTTCTTTCTAAAACTACATCATGCAGGGCTGCAAGGCCGCTTCCGGCACAGCATACAACCCCTGGGGAGGAAAGATATATAGCCATCAGGTCCCCTCCTGAATATCGTAGCTGTACTGCCGCAGGAAGTTCTGGAGTTTGGTATGGTTCTTCTCTTTTTCCACCTGGATAACCAGCTGTTCTTTATCCCAGATCTGCCGTATCTCTTTTCCATCCTGCTCAATCACATCAAAGCGGAGACCTATTGCCTCAAGGCTGGAGAGAAGAAGCTCTTTCTGGCAGTAGCAGAACTGGAAGTCTGCCATCATATATTCAAATTTTGCTGCCGGGGGAAAGAAGTGGGAATTGGCCTGGAGAGATTCCCCTGTATAAAGCAGGTCTCCCACGCTGCCCCCCATCTGGTTGAAGAAGGTGATTGCCACCTGTTCATCATCGCTCTTGATATAGGCTCCGAAGATGTGCACTTTATCTTGGAAATAGCCGGTTATGTTCTGGAACCGGTCCATGTTCTCCTCAAAGGCGGAAGGGGACAGAAGCTGGAATTTAGCCTCGTTTGTGACATACACCGAATACTTTGCATCCTTTCCTTGTTTTGTGACACAGGAAAAGAGGAGAAGAGAGATAATTAAAATGGTCAGAAGTTTCGGCAGCACTTTCATAATATTATTATAATAACAGTTAATTGACTTCCTTTCCAGTAAAAAAAGCTATATACTTGCATTGATGGAAAGCAGACTGGGCATTTTATCATCAGAATCTCACCTTTATAAGGAACAGCACACAAAAGGGCTTGAGCTCCTTTCCCTTATGGAAGAAGAGCTGATAGGCAGGCACCCGGAGCGGTACATAACCCAGGCAGGAAGGCCTGAGTATACCGGTTGCAAGGTGGATTTCAACATCTCCCACGCTAAAAATCTGGTGATCTGCACCATGTCAGAAGGAAAAACAGGATGCGATATTGAGCGCTCTGACAGGAAAGTTTCTATTGCCATAGCTGAAAAGTTTTTCCACCCGGAGGAAAAATCTTTCCTTGAGAAGGCTGGAAATCCCGAAGAAAAACAGAAACGTTTCATGATGCTGTGGGTGCTCAAGGAGGCCCACATAAAGCTGCTGGGAACCACTATCGGAGCAGTAAGGGAGACTCCTTCTTTCTCTGTCAGCGGAAATAAAATTCTCTGCCGGAGCAACAGCAGCCTATTCTATTCCCTGTATGAGGGGGGTAGTTATGTGATGGCCGCCGCCTTTGAACGGAAGACAGACAGAGATAACCTGATTATCAAGAAATACAACGAAGCCCCTGATTTCACATTAACTGCGGTTAATTAGACAGGACAGAAGATAAGCTAAAGCCAATCCCACACAGACAGTAAGTCCGAACACATGGGCAGGGACAAAGCTGCTTAACGCCAAAGCTCCGAAAGAGAGCTCCGTGGTTATGAAAGAAAGTAGAGTAGCTTTTCCTGATTTTTTCTCAAGGCCATATATCAGATAATCTAGGCCAAGGCCGAATATAAGGACAATGCCTGAGCAGGCAAAGAGGTCCACGCCGCCGGTGGAAGAGACAAAGGCAAGGGAACCAAGGATTACAGCTACAGGAACCAGCACAATCCTCAGAGCCTTTTTCTTATAGACAACAAACAGGACCGGGAACACCAGCAGATAGGATGCAAGAATAAAGCAGAGGGCTATCTTTGTAAGGTGATCCAGCTCATACTCTATATCCTTGATTTTGGACATGAAGAAAATATGTTTCCCATCAGCAAGGCTTTTAAGGGCATCGCTGTCCTTCACCTGCAGCGGGAAGACGACAGAATAGTATGCATCTCCAACCTTGCCCAGATAGAGGGTATCGATGCTTTCCTGCACGAAGGAGGGGGCTCCACTCAGACTCACCACCTTGCCCGCGTTGTTCCTGTAGTCAAGCTCAAACTGCCCGGCCGCAGCGCTCCCGAAGCCAAGGGCTTTCAGCTGTGCCTGGGAGCGCCGGAGAAGCAGCGACGCCGCCTGGTAGCTCCTTGCCTGGCGTGCCATGGAAGGGACATAGTTGGTGATAGCGGTGTAGCCACCCAGGGTACCGGCCTTCTTTTCCTTTTCCAAGGCGGCTGCCAGCTGCTCCTCCCGGCCCAGCAGTTCCTGCGGGCCGCGGCCGGCTACTATGAAGTACTCACCACTGCTGCCCAGGCTGAGTACGCCGGAGGCTTTCTTTTCCCACTCCAGCAGCTGGACTGACATTGTATACATTCCCTTGATATTGTTCTTTATCCTTATACCAGAGACAGCTGGAGCTATAAGACAGATGACAATAACCAGTATTCCAGCCGCCCGGGCAAGGTGTCCTCCATGCCCCTGTTCTGCTCCATCCGTGATCACTGCCTGTGGACCAACTGCAGCGGGACACAGCGGATAGATAAGCCGTACAATCATATAGGAGCACAGAAGTCCTGCTGCCGAGAACAGGGCAATCTGCCGCAGCAGTGGGAAGGGTGCCAGCATCAGCAAGCACCAGCTCACCTCGGTAGAAATGCAGTTCACAGTAAGGCTTCTGAAAATTTTCTCACGGTTTACAAACCAGTGGATAGAATAGTCGATACTAACTCCTATAAGGGTGGTTCCGAAGACCAGAGCCAGGGCATTGATTTTCCCATAGAAAAGCAGAGCCACAGCCAGACCGAACATCAGAGATACAGTAATATTTGCCAGAGAAATCAGCATTGGGAGCAAAGAACGGAATGCAATAAAAATAATAAGTGCCACCAGTGCCAGCGAGATTCCGGTAATCCACGAAATCTCCTTCATAGCTTTGGAAGAACTCTCATAGCTGTGGAAAGGAACTCCTGAACAGATATAGGTGATCTCAGGATTATTCTGCTCCAAAACTTTTATCTGCTCATATACTTTTCTTATTCCGTTTTTCTTGGAGAAAGAGAGGGCAGAATCGGTCACTGCACCCCGGATCATCACATACCACTTCCCATCGGATTCAGCGGCAAGGCACCCCTCTTTCATGAACATATTGCCTGCACCCAGGGATGCATACTTCTTCATGTTTTTTTCTGTCAGGAGGAAGGGGTCTTTATCCAGATGGCTTAAATCGGCAAATGAGAAGGGACTGTAAACCTGGGAAAGGGCTGCTTTTGCAACTGCATCTGCTTTCCCTGCCTCCAGCATGGAAAGGGTCTCATCATCAATCAGCTGATACCTGTGCCCAAAAAGAAAAGTCTTTACCTCTTCGAAGGAATCTGCAGCCTGATACAATGTCAGACTTTTGAACACATCGGATCCATTGAATGCATCATAGAAAGCTTCGGCCCCTTTCTTTGCCGTATCAAAATCAGCACTCTCTGCAAAGATATAGACTGATGCAGATGTGTTCTGGGATATTTTTCTCTCCACCTTCGACAGGGAGCTGTACTCCGGGAAGATAGAGAAGAAGCTGGTATCCAGATGTATTCCCCGGCACAGAGCGGCAATAAAGACGATAGCCGCCACGCAGAGGAAAAGGACTCTTTTAATTGGCCAGCCGCTGCCTTTCATCTTCAGTCAGCTTCTCCGGAAAAGTTTTATTGGAAAAAGTGTAGTTCACCCAGTTGCCGCCGGTCTCGATTATGGAGACAGAATCTATGGACTCCCCCACCGCCAGGGTGATTTTCTGAAAAAGCATGGAGAGGAGAGGATCTTTCGGGACCAGAATCACCACATCCTTGGGGCCGCCGGTCACAGAGACCTGGAAGTTGTCCTTGAGCACCTGCACATCATTTGCGAAAACAGAATGGATTATTTTTGCAATATTACTGAACATTGCATTATCTTTGCCATCCATAACAGAGACCACATTGCCAGGCAGGGTCTGCACCATCTTCTCCTGAGTCACAACCAAAGAGGATGGGAATGGATCAACAATCTCGAAGATGACTCCTTTATCAGAAGCCATGACAAATGTCCCTTTGGAAATAAGACTGCGGTTTGCCATCTTGATATACTGTTCCTGGGTAAGCTCTCCCTTGGTCACAGGATGAGCAGAAATCCTTGCATAGACATTTTCCAGATGATCTGCCCACAGCCCGGAGAGGGGGAGCAAAAGAATCAGGGATAATAAGATTTTTCTCATAAAAGCGCTTCAACCTTTTTTACAAAACATTCCGGGCAAAGGAAAGATGTACTCATTGTCTTCATGTTCAGAACCATCTGTATACTCTCTCCCTTGGTGACCAGTTCTCCCGACTCCTTGTCATAGATGAAATACTCAATCTTGATGCGGTTCTCGTACTCTACAAGCACAGCCTTTATAATTGCAGTCTGCTTGAAAATAAGGGGTTTTATGTACTTAAGCTTGAGGGATGCCACAGGGAAGGCGTAATTGGTCTCCTGCATCTCCTTGTAGCCGTAGCCTATCTTGTCCAAGAGCGCACACCGGCCCAGCTCCATATATTTGACATAGTTGCCGTGCCAGACCACCCCCATGGAATCAACATCATAAAACTCAACTTTGAATTCAACCGTTGCTTCAATACTCATAAATCACCTTTTTCCCAGTATTCATAAAAATTATACCACTGAAGCGGATATTTGTTACAATATTTCTCAAGACAGCATACAAATTCCTCTGCCATCTGCCTTATCTGAAGCTTCTTCTCAGACCGGCTCCCGGAAAATTCCACCCGGGTCTTATGGATGTGCATGTTGTATTCTGCCGAAACAGAGAGGGGCTTTCTCCTGGCTGCGAAGACAAAGTATGCGGGACAGTCCAGAAGGGATGCCATGATGAACGGCCCCTGGGGAAACTGGGCGGGAGAGCCCAGAAAATCTATATCATAGTTCCGGTCCGGGGTGTCGGCAGAACTCCTGTCTCCCGCTATAACCACAATACCGCCCTTTGCCACATGTTCCTGGAGCATAACCATTGTATCAGGCCCTATATCGAATGCACTTATTATGTTATGCATGGAGCTGACGTTGGCCTTCTCTATCATCTGGTTGAACCCGGCTGTGATTGCAAAGTCCACAATAGAGATCACCGGCACCTTTCTTGAGACACCTATCTCGCCATAGTCTGCAATGGCCCGGAGCATCTCCATGTTTCCCAGGTGGGAGCAGATAAGGAGTGCTCCTTTACCATCTTCCAGCTCTTTCCAGATAGTGGTGATATCGTCCTGCTGGAAATGGATTTTGCCGAACCTGATCTTGCCGGCCCAGGACTCCACTTTCTCTATGATTGTTATGGAAAATGCCAGAAAAAGAGGCAATGTATATGGTTTTCTGTCAGGCCGGATTTTCTTAAGATAGGTTTTGATTGCCTTGCGCTGATTTACCGAGACAAGCCAGAAGAAAAAGCCTATTGGTATTGCCAAAATGCGCACCAGGATACCTGGAAGTATTCTGATTGAAGACAGGGTGATGGCTCTCATCCACCCCTTTCCCTGTTCCTTCTGATGTGTCCAGTGTCTGCTGTCAGCCATTGCGCTTCCTTAGGGCAATAAGCTTTGGAAGTCGTATCAGCATTCCGAAGAAAAGACGGGTATGAACCATGCTTATCTCTATATTGTCGTGCACCATTCGGAAGTTGGAAGTCCCTCCCTCCGGGTAGGTCACTCCGACAGGACTTGAGATGACGGGAACACCGGACCAGTAGAGCTTTACCAGAATATCTATGTCAAAGCCCATGCGGGGGAAGGAAAGTTGTTTTCTGATCTTAAGAGTAGAATCCACCGGGTATACCCGGAAACCGCACATTCCGTCCCGGATACCGCTGCCCAAGGTTTCAATAGCTATCATGGTATTGGTGATCTTCCGTCCTGTAAGACGGTTTTTAGGTACTGTCTCGTCATATTCCGGGTAGCCGCAGATCAAAGCCTCCTGGTGCTCCTTTGAAAGCTCAAAGAAAGGTATTACACGGTTGATATCGTGCTGTCCGTCGGCATCAATCTGGAGCACATGGGTCATACCCAGGTTTGACGCCATCTCTATGCCGATAAGCACCGCAGCCCCCTTCCCCTGGTTCTCGGGTAGGGTCAGCAGGGTCACATCATCGGGGTATTTTTTCTCTATTTTTGCCAGGGCAGCCTTGGTCTTTAGGTAGCTGCCGTCATCCACCAGGACCACCGGGATGTGGTGAGCGACAAGGAAATCAACTATGGGCTCTGCGGTGCTGCCGTGGTTGTAGACGGGGATTACAGCCCCTGGCTTGAATTCGCTCACTGCTGCTCCTTTGCAAAGAAGGTGCCTCTTGAATGCTCCTTTCCGGCCTCGTTGTTGTAGGTAAACTGCAGCTTGCCGCCATCATGGGTTATGGTCAGGATCATAGGGATATCCGGCTGGATAGGATGGGAGAACTTGATCCGCTTGGTCTCCACCAGCGGAACCTCAATTTTAAAGTACTGCTCTGCCACCTTGACCGCAATATGGAACTGGGCTATTGCAGGGAGAAATTTCTTCTCCGGGAAATGGCCGTCGTAAAAGTCGCAGCTTTCAGGAGCGGCGAATGTCACCACTACCTTATTATCTTCCTGTTCTTTTATGGCAAAGGAAATGCCGTGTATATCCTCTATTTTTTTCTCAAAGAGAGCCTTGATCTCATCCTTTTTCCGTTTACCCATGGCATTCTGCGGGATTGCATCCAGATAACGCCATTTCCGAGGCAGCACCACTGCCTCGAAGAAACCAGCCAGGTAATTCCTGAAGTACTGGTTAATATCGAATTTCTCTGCCCCAGCAAACTTCTCCAGGCCTGCAGGAGAAAGAACTACTGCGGCAGCCAGATACTGCCTCCGGTCTGCCATAGCGATAACGCAGCTGTCTTTTACATATGGGTTCTGGTTGAGGCGGTTCTCCACTTCAGTGACAGAGATGCGCTTCTCCTCAATCTTCACGATGGAGTCGGAACGCCCCTTTAAAAGGAAGCGGCCGTCGGGGAAAATCTCCACCAGGTCAGCAGTCTCAAATCCAGCCGGGTCGCTTATATATGGGGAGCGGATAATCAGGCATCCTTCTGCATTCTGGGAAATTTCGGCATTATCGAAAGGTGTCCATTCAAGACCGTTCTTCGACTGCCTGTACGCAATGCCGGAGGTCTCGGTGCTGCCATATACCTCGATAGGCCAGAACCCCATAATCTGATCTGTCTTTTTTGCCACATCGGGAGTAAGTACACCGCCGGAGGTGAAGATGACAGGGCTCTTGAGACCGAAGGATTCAGTCTCATCCTCCACAGTCCGCTTAAGGAAAGCAGGGACAGCCACAATCACATAGGAATCGTCGGTAAGGCTCTTGAATTCAGCCGGTATAGTGATACGGTTACGTCGGAATGGAATTCCTGCCGCAAAGGGAAGCACAACAGAGAACAGAAGGCCGTAAATATGATGCTGATTCACACAGGAGCACACCTTCCGCTTCCAGAACTCATCCCCCCACTTGGAGAAAACAAAGGCGTTGTCTTCCTCGAATTCCTTCATCCGCTGGAGAACAGCCTTAGGGTGGCCGGTGCTGCCCGATGTGTACATGTGAATCCTAGTTTCTTCCGCAACAATAGGGGGGAACTCCTCAATTCCCACTGAGGGCTGCTCTATGATGGCGGCGATATCGGTGGAATCTGGAGCCTTCTGATCGGTGAGGAAGCCGATGCCGGGAAGCCGGATCTCCTTTATGAATTCAGGAGTGATGTTTGCTGTAAGGAGAATATCTTTCCTGCACTGCAGAAGGGAGGCAAAAGTGACATAGAAATAGTAGCAGTCCTCGCAGTTCAGAATCCACTTATCCACATTCTGGGACATAAGGAAGCGGCGCATCTTGGTGCAGTCTTCTGCAAAGTCTTTCCACCGCTTGAAAACACCATCTGTATATCTTCCCTCATAGCAGACAATAGAATCCATATCCCTGGAATTCAGCTTAACCTGGGTCAGAGGGATAAAATCCCCTTTCATGTTTTTCTGCACAAACTTACGCACAATATATTCTCCTGCAAATAATAATCCCATAAGGATGTAGGCTATACATCCGTTATACAGAGCCCAGAACCGATAGGTTTCTCCAAAAACCGACATCAGGGCTATGCTGCCGTTCACAATAAAAAAACAGCACCACACCAGAGTCACATTCCGGCAGTATGCTGCAATCTTTTTTCTATAAGGACTTATGGCAATGCTCTTGTCCTTGAGGGTGGCGAACCGGTACACCATGCTGGGCCCCATAAAAAGGGTATGCCCGAAAAGCACCAGAAAGAAAAGGTTCACCAGTGCCGGATAGAAAGTCAGAATCCGGGCAGAGCGGGTGATAATGGCAACAATACCGCCGCACACCAGAAAACCGATGCACAGTACTGCCTTTATCCGCTTATGCGACCAAGCCACTTATTTTCCCTTGGATGCCTCGTACAGAATATCCACTACATCCCCTACGGTACGCACTTTTCTGAAAGAATCAGGGTTGATCTTGGCCGGGAGGAACTGCTTCATCTTGACAATGATATCCACTGCGTCGATGCTGTCCAGATCCAGATCCTCGAATACCAGGGCATCCATAGTTATCTTTGACTCATCCAGCTCAAATTCGCTGATGAAGATTTCCTTAAGCTTCTCGAAAATTTCCTCTTTTGTCATTTTGTCTCTCCATTTTTCTGAGCTGAAATATATGCTGCAAGGGCATCCACCGATGCAAAATGCTTTCTGTTGTCGCTGCTCTCTGCCGAGAATGAGATGCCGAACCGTTTCTTAAGCGCAATCCCCAGTTCCAGGGCATCTATGGAATCAAGCCCCAGACCTGCGCCGAAAAGAGGCTCAGAATCCACAATGTTCTCGGGTTTGACATCTTCAAGCTCCAATGCCGAAATAATAATTTTTTTAATCTCAAGCTTTAAATCTTCCACAGATATCCTCCAACTATTTTCTCTCGTATATTTTAAGTGCAAATCCAGTATGAGGTTCGGTTGCAACCACCTTCCACACATCATCCTTGATCTCGGGGAAATAAGTGTCCCCTTCAAATTCGCCGTCCACCATTGAAATATAGAGCCGGTCTGCTTTCTCTATCATCTGATGGTAGATGCTGGCCCCGCCTATGATGAAGATACGTCCTTCCCCTTCCTGAGCCGCTGCAATCGCATAGTCCAAATCAGGGAAATATTCTACGCCCGCCACCTTCTCATCTTCTCTGATGCTCTTGGAAACCACAATGTTCCGCCGATTAGGAAGAGGCCTGCCGATAGAATCAAAGGTCTTGCGCCCCATGATAACAATATTGCCGGTGGTATGGGCCTTGAACAGCTTAAGATCCTCGGAAAGGTGCCAGGGGAGGGTGCCGTCCTTGCCTATGACACGGCTTTTGGTCATCGCTACAATGACATTTATCTCTTTCATGGCTTAAACCGCAACTCCAAATTTGATAAAGCCCTGAGGCTCGTAGCCGATAAGTTCGATATCGTCCGGGGTCAGCTCGTTGAACGGCTTATCCGCAATTTTCACTGTCGGAAGTTTTCCTGGAGTACGTGTAAGCTGCTCCTTGAGGCCGTCGATATGGTTCTCGTAGATATGGGCATCTATCAGTGTATGGGCAAACTCACCCACCTCAAAGCCGGTCTCCTTGGCCAGCATCATGGTAAGGAGCGCATAGCAGGCGATGTTGAATGGAACACCCAGGGCAATGTCTGCAGAACGCTGGGTAAGATGGCAGTTCAGCTTGCCGCCTGTCACGTTGAAACAGAAGCTGTAGTGGCATGGGGGCAGAAGGCTCTCTGCCGCATTTGCCGGATGCCAGGCGCTGACCACCAGTCTCCGCAGGGCCGGGGACTCCGGGTTCTTCTTGATCTCTTTAAGTGAATCGATGACGTACTGAATCTGGTCAAAGGTTTTCTGCCCTGTCACAGGGTCGGTGGTAACCCATTTTGTAGCCCACTTCTCCCCCGGGAGTCCCTGCTCCGGCACCGGGAACCGCCGCCAGAACCGGCCGTAGGCTGTCTCCAGATGTCCCTCCTCGTCTGCCCAGGCATCCCAGATCTTGGTATGCTGGCGGAGGTTCCGGATATGCTCCTCTCCGGAAAGATACCAGAAAAGCTCCTGGAGCATGGATTTGAAATAAACCTTCTTGGTGGTCAGGAGAGGATAACCCTCTGCCAGATTCACCTTATAGAACACTCCAAAACAGCTTAAGGTAGCTACACCAGTCCGGTTCACTTTCCTCTGGCCGTTCTCAAGAACATATTTCACTAAATCAAGATATTGTTTCATAACTATATAATTATATATTGCTTATATATTTTTCGCAATAGCAGAAACTTTTTTGCCAAATTCTGGTTTTTGGGGTATAATATAGATATGCAGGCGATTCAGGCAACCAATCTGGCGCTGGGCCAGACCCAGAACATGACACTGAAGTTGGCACCGCAGATGCGGATGATGATGCATCTCCTTGCCATGCCTGTACTTGAGCTTCGGGAGGAGATCAAGAAAAAACTGGAGGAAAACCCGGCTCTCGAGGAGGTAAGCAGCTCCGAAGTCCTGCTCAGCAGCCCGGAGAAAAAGCATTCCGATGAGGATTTTCCCACCAGATGGGACAAGGACAGTGCCAACCGTAAACAGATGTTTCTTGCGAACACCCTGACTCAGCAGGAGTCGCTGCAGGATCATCTCCTTTTCCAGCTGGGAGTTCAGAAAAACATAGACAAACCTGTCATTGATGCTGCCGAAATACTTGTTCAATGTTTGAACAATGATGGTTTCCTTGATTTCTCTCCCAAGGAAGCGGTCCCGGATGCGGACGAGGGAACCCTGGATAAAGCGGTCAAGCTGGTGCAGATGCTGGATCCCCAGGGAACCTGCACATCAGATTATAAAGAGTCGCTGGCAGTCCAGGCCTCTCTCTGCGATGATGAGCCTGAAGGTACCGAGAAGGTAATAAAAGAGTATCTGGAAGAGCTTGAGAAGGGTCAGTATAAGAATATTGCCACAGCCCTGAAGACAACCGAGAAACAGGTGCTGGAAATCAGAGATTTCATCAAGACATTGAATCCTTTTCCGGGAAGAAGTTTCGCCATCACGCCCGACCAGTCTGTTATTCCATCTTTCACAATAACATCAAGAAACGGTGAACTTGAAGTCTATATGAACGACCTGGCAATCCCTATGCTTCAGATAAACCCAAGCTTCAAAGAGGTGGATGATTCCCCAGACACAGATGAGGAGTCAAAAAAGTTTGTCCATGACAAAATTCAGGATGCCAAAGATTTCATCAGTTCACTTGATATGCGGAAAGATTCGCTGAAAAAAGCTGCCGATGGCATCGTCAAGTGCCAGAGGGAGTTTTTCCTCAAGGGGCCAAAATATATAAAACCGCTTACCCAAAGGGAATTTGCAACAATCATCAAAGTCAGCGAATCCACAGTATCACGGATTGCAAATTCCAAATATGTCCAGACCGACTGGGGTTTCTATCCCTTCCGCCACTTCTTCCCATCACAGGGGGAAAGCGTGCTGGAAATCATAAAAGAAATTTTAGAAACAAATAAAGACAAACATCTCTCCGACCAGCAGATATCTGATATACTCAAGGAGAGAGGAATCGACATGGCCAGACGAACAGTTTCAAAATATAAATCAATAATCAGGAGGCAAGTATGAATTTTGAAATCAGAGGAATCCATTATGAAGTTTCTGACAAGACCAAAGAGCAGATTGAGAAGAAGTTCAAGCGTCTTGCAACAGCCGAGGACACACTGACATTCATGGAGATCACTGTTGAGCGGGCAAACGGCCAGTACACCCTGAAAAGCAACTTCGCTTTCAAGTGGGGTGGTGATGCTTATATCGAGACCACAAACGGCGATCTTTATGACGCAATAGACCAGCTGACAGAAAAGGTAAAAACCAAGATTGTGAAAGAAAAAGAGAAGATGCAGGAAAAATCCATCTGATTTTCTACACTTCCCTTTTGTTCTTACATAGTATAAAATAGTTCTGATATGAAGAATTTTACAGTCCTGGATCTCCTTGATCTGGACCTGAAAGAAAATGATGCTCTGTCGCTTAAATGCGTAGCAGGCCGCCAGGGGCTGGGGAATGAGATAACTGTCTCTTTCCTGGACCGCCCCGGTCTGGCTCTTATAGGTTTCTTTGACAACTTCACCTATCAGCGTATCCAGATTTTCGGAATCAGGGAGTCCAACTTCATCGAGAAGATGGAGAAGGAGCAGAACTTCGATTTCCAGAACATAGAAAAATTCTTCTCATACCAGATACCATGCTGCATCTTCTCCACCGGTCTCCAGCCTGGCGAGAAGATCAAAGCTATAGCATCCAAGGCAAACTGCCCACTGCTGGTTACCCCCCTTTCCACCACCGAGCTCACCCGGCGGCTTTCCCGTATCCTGGGCTCTGTATTCGCTCCCAAGCAGCTTATCTACGGCGACCTGGTGGAAGTATACGGCGTTGGAATCCTTATCCAGGGAAAGAGCGGCGTAGGAAAGAGCGAGACTGCCCTGGAGCTTATAGAACGGGGCCACCGCCTTATTGCCGACGACGTGGTGGAAATCCGCAACCTCTATGGCAACAGCCTGGTAGGCCGGGGCGGCAACCAGCAGCTGGCTCACCACATGGAAATCCGGGGACTGGGAATCATCAATATATCACACCTGTATGGAATCGGAGCAGTCCGGGACCAGAAAGAGATACAGCTGGTTGTGAACCTTGAAGAATGGGACAACGAGAAAGAGTACAACAGGCTTGGAACCGATGAGAACACCACAGAGATTCTGGGAGTTCAGATTCCATCCCTCACCATCCCGGTAAAGCCAGGGCGGAACATTCCTATCATCATAGAGACCGGGGCTATGAACGAGCGGCTCAAGAGCATGGGCTACTTCTCGGCAAAGGAATTCAACCGGAGGACTATTCAGTGGCTCGAGGCCAAGAATATCTCCTCATTTTACAACAATGAACATAAATTCGGCGAGGAATAAATATGATCACTAAACAAGTCGTAATTGGAAACAGGGCGGGAATTCACGCAAGACCTGCTGCAATGATTGTCAAAGTTGCCAACAAATTCAAATCTGACATTACATTGTCAAAGGATGACGATGAGATCAATGCAAAGTCCATTATGGGCATAATTACCCTTGCCGCCACATATCAGACTGTCCTTACCCTCAAGGCCGACGGTGCCGACGAGGCCGAGGCTGTAGAAGCAATCAGCAAGATCTTCGAGAACAAGTTTGAAGAAGAATGATTAAACCCAGCTATCTCCTCACCGGCCCGGAGCTGGGGGAGAAAAAAGCATACATAGATTCAATCCGCACGGAAATCAAGAAGCAGTATGGTGATGAAATCGAGGAGTACACCTTCTATCCTTACGATTCCAATATGAATGATGTTATAGGGATAGCCGAAAGCCTCTCCATGTTCTCAAGCTTCAAGCTCATATTCATAAATGATGCTGCAGAACTGAAGAAAAAAGATGTAGAGATGTTCCTTCAGTACCTTAAAAAACCATCAGAGGATGCAGTGCTCATATTTGCCGACAGCGGAATGAAAGTGGATGCCAAACTGAAGAAAGCGGTGGGGGAAGAGAAGGTGTTCTGGGAGCTTAAGGAGCCCCAGATGCGCAGCTATATCCAGAACTATTTCCGCAAGCTGGGCACCCCGATTGATTCCGACGCCGCTGCGTTTATCGCCTCAAACTGCGACGCCAACACATTGTCCGTGAAGAACGAGTGCGACAAACTGGCTCTCTTCTTAGACAGCAAAGAGCCCATAACCCTGGAAGCCATAGAGGAGATGCTTTTCAACGGCAAGGAGGAGAGTGTCTTCACTTTATATGACCAGCTGCTTGTGGGTACGCTGGATAAAGCTGCCGAGATTGCAAAGAACCTGATGATGTCTTCGGACGGAGCCCCCATCCAGCTGCTGGGTGGCCTGATCTGGCAGCTTAGGCGCCTTCTTGGAGTGCGCACTATGATGGACCAGGGAGCATCTGCCTACGAAGCATGCGTAAAGAATGGCGTCACCACCAAGCGGGGACAGGCCAACCACACCGCAGGCGCCCAGCGCTACACCACCTCAGACCTTGAGAAAATTATGGCCACCTGCGCCCGCTACGACGAGCTTTTCAGGTCAGTCCGCACCGAGATGCAGGAGACCCTTTTCCCCATGTTCCTGTACGAGGTCATGGTGAAGAAAGGGCAAATCTGACAAAAATATCGCAGTTTAGCTACTTATCCAATATCCTGTTTATTATTTTGCCGACGGCAGGGACACAGATACCTGTACCTGTGGTTATTCCCCCCTTTGAAGGATGCAGAACTACATTATAGACAATGTACTTTGGTTCTTCTACAGGGAATATGGCCAAAGCAGAGGCAACAAATTTATTATCGGAATAGGCCTTTATCGCAGGATCGTACCACTGGGCAGTTCCCGGCATTATCGCAACACGGCAATCCTTGACGCCATGCAACCTGGCAATACCGTCAGGCTCTGTTGCTTTTTCCATCATAAGCAGCATTGAGTCTGCAACTTTTGGCGAAACCACTTCCACCTCGTTGCCACCCAGTATTCCATGGTTTGCAAAGACAGTAGCTGCTTTGACCATCTGCTTGGCAGTAACAGCAATACCTTGCCCAAGGGCGACAGTATATTTCGAGCGCGCAGACCATTCTTCAGGCGGCAGTACCCTAAAGCCAAACTGGTTCAGCATAAAATGCAATTCTTTGTCTGTGACTGTCTCTACTGCAGAGCAAGTTCCCGGAAAACAGGAATATTTAATTATGTCACCAGTATCAATTTCTCCATGGGCTTTGATGCATTTGATCGGATTGCCCTTCACATGATCATAAAAACCCTCGCAATTGAATTTGGAATCAGATGTTATTCCATTTGGCAAGAACATTGCTGAGCTTATGCTGAAAATCTTGAATACAGAACCGGGTTCATAGATATAAGTCTCTGGTCTATTCTTGCCTGTTCCTCCCATGTCTACACAGGCAAGAATCTCACCAGTCTTTGCATCCGCTACCAGCGTCATTACGCCTTCCAGCGGCTCATACTGTTCCATGATTTCCTCAGATACCTGCTGTATAGCGGTCTGGAGTTTGTTCTCTGCTTTGCAGGAGCAGAGAACGATTAATAATAGCAAGATATACTTAATTCTTTTCATCTGTATTAATCACATCCCTAACCAGTTTGAAGGGAATGTAGGTGCCACCTGCTGGATATTTTCCCCTTTAACATTCTGGAAAGAGAACAGTTTGGTCTTATAGGCCCACTGCAGAATAATTATGTCACCAGCCTTCACATCAGCCAGCTCTGTAAATTTAATAGTTGTCCGCTTATATGGATAGAATGGAGTTCCATCTGGATGTGTCTGTCCAGTATACACAGGACACAGAATAGTCAGCTCTATGGGCTTCCCGTCCAGTGGCACATAAACCGGGTTCACATAGGTCTTTTTATCAGGAATATTATGATTTCCGCTTGGGATAATCTTAGCTCCGGTTGCCACTCCGTTCACATGGGTCACAAAAATATCGCCGACAACCCCGTCGCCGGACAGGTTCAATGTAATAGTGTTCTCGCCAGGTTCTCCTGACGGTTTGGCAGTATAGCAGCCAGCCAGGAAAACTATACAAAGAATACAGAGGAAGAATAGTCTGAAAAGTTTCATAAAATACTCCTTTTATTTGTTATGGAGCCATTATATTGTTATGTCAGGAAAAAGAGGTCGAAAAATAGGCGACCTTCAGTTCTTTTTCTCCTTTTCATAAAAAGAAAGCGCTTTTCCTGTTTTTTCAAACAGCTCGACATCTATTTTATCAATGTTATAATCTTGTTTTTTGACATACTTTTTAATTATTTTATCAAATTCCTCTTCTTGGACAAAAGCATAACCTGCGCTGGATAAAAGATCTTCTGCCTCCGCCAAAGTAAGATTCATTCCAATTATCAAGGAGAAGACCTTTTCTTTCCGAGGATGATAGTTGGGCTTTTTATTATTCTTTATCTTGGAAAAAGTTCTCTTATCCATATTGCACTGCTTATAGATAAGAGATTCTTTGCGAAGGCCTCCTTCAGTAAATCTTTCAATATATACATTCAGCCTGTCATGAAAAGACATCCTTTTAAGATAAGAACTGCAGGGAAGCCCTTTTAAATCAACCCTGGCCCCTGCTTTTTCCAATATTGCGGCAATCTCTGTCCTGTTCTTACCGTCTACGAGGGGCAGGAAAACAGAAAGACGATAAGCGGTCCAGCCCGATGCATTCATAACATCTACATCAGCACCATGTTTAAGAAGCAGTTCAATCAGTTCTTTATTGTTTTTAATCACAGCAATCATAAGGGGTGAAAACCCTTTAGGGGAAATATCGTTTGGAGCACTTCCTGCCTTAAGAAGAAACATAATCCAATCTAAATCTTCCTTAGCCACGGCACTCATCAACGGGGACCAGCCTGTCTGCACTACATTTCCCTGGGTTGATGATATTAAGTTCTGCATCTTTTGCATAACAGAGATTGTCTCGCCATCTCCCGCAACCTTCCGCCAGGGGTCAAGAATTTCAGTTAGACTGACAAAAACAGGAATTTTTCCAGGTCTATAATAATTAAGTATATTTGCTCCATTGCTCAGAGTCAGAGAGAACGTTACCCCAAGTTCAACCATCTTGTCCTTGACTACATCTGCAAGAACTGGATTTGGCTGGAAATCATAAAACCGCACATGTCGACAGCCCAGCAATCCAAGTTTATGGTTCATTACGCTGATATTATTAGTCATAAAGTAGGTATAGGGTTTACCGTTTATGTCTATCTTGACACTTGGGAAAACCAGAAGGGTCTTGATTTTATCTGACATGTTTTTTACTTGTTTCTCAGAGGATGGCAATAAATGCCCCCTTCTCTTCTGTATAATAATTGATAATTAATGAATCAGATCCCTTAGGGGCAGACCAGCATACCCCCAATTCCAACATTTTCAACCGCACACTGTGGGCAAGAGCTGGATTAGGCCTGAAATTAGATAATGGGGGAACTTTCACATTATACTTTTTCATCTCTTCAACCAAGGCCTTCCGGCTGTCTGTCATAAAGTATTTCAGCTCTCTGCAGGGCATAGTAAAAAAGAAAGGAGGTTTTGTTTCAAAACTATATACTGGAAAAGGCATTTTCCAAGGTTCGTCATCTATCATTTCCGGGTCCAAAAACTTAATTTCAGGAATCATCACTGGAACATCATTGTAAATATGCTCTGCCATTTTGTTACCTCCATGCTAAAGATACTACATCTGGTGTCTCATATAATGATACACCTTAATTCTCCACAATCCGTATTATTGTACCGCAGGAACCACAGCGGTAAATGCAGATCATCCCGCGGCTTCCAACCTCACAGCCCACATAATACAGTACCCCGCCGCATATTGCGCCTTCTACATCGTAATGCGAGCAACCAATGTGTTCAAACATCTTTTTCTCCTTATAGGGAGAATATAATGCATTTGGTCGAAAAAAAAGTCGCCAAACAGGCGACTTTATTGAGAGTGATTTTTTAATATTTCACCGTTTTTTTAAGCCATCTAAAAAAACTAATTTTGCTTCTACTATCTATAAAATTATAATCGTTATAATATATTTGGATATCTATCTTATCTGGTTTATCAGACCTAAGGCAAACTTTTCTCAATGTAATTTCATTTGCTGGGATAAAAAATAAATGTAATTCTCTTTTGTCTATATCATTTAGTATCAACCACCAATTCCCATTTATATATTCTCTTGGAGGATTTGCCCAGTATTTTCGTAGGATAGAATTATTTTCTGATGCAAATGTAATATTCCCATATACTTTAAAACCAAGATCTCTAAAGATTTTAATTGCTTGGGTTTTGCTCATTTTTTTCACTATATGATTCTCCTTTGGCTTTTCTTTCCTTATTGTATTAATTGGATGAACTAATATATGTTTATCAATTGGCACTATACTTTTATATTCATCTTGAAGTTCTTTTAATCTATTTTGAATAGAATCATATTCTCTTTTGCAAAGCTCCTTGATTTCATCAATCTTTTTTACCTTATCAAAATATCCTGATTCGCTTTGGAATTTTCTTATTTTTCTAATTCTTGCTTCTTTTTCTTTATCTGAACCCTCTGTGTTATATCTTATAAATTCTTCATAGTTTCTAGCGGCTTTTGCTGAATTTGTTTCTCTTGTTGTTACAATAATGTTACCATATAAATTTAAACCAGCTGATTCTCTATTATGTGGAATTAAGTGATCTAATACCCATTTCTTTGTTTTATATTCCACAGAGATATCTTCTCCGGTATATGGGCATTTATAATCGAAATACTTTACTGTGCGTTCAAGATCTTCATCAGAAAAACCACCAAGAATATCACTGATGTCGCTTAATATACATCTCACAAAAATATTTGCCGCATCACCTGGATTTGTTCTTTTTATAGTCTGTGCCATATTTAAGCCCCTTTTCTTATTCCTCCAAATAGGGAATTATTATCAGTTATTCATATGTATAAAAGAATGAAGTTAGCAATCCAGGCTTCCAGCAATAATACGAAGGAATTTGTTTCCCAATATACTTTGCTCGAATTTCTTTGGGAGCCACAACCCCTTCAAATACAAGCCTTGGTTTTCCTTTATAGTCTTCGTAATGCCATTCCTCTGGTTTATAAACTTCTTGGACTATTTCACCTTTTTCTCGAACAACTGCAAAAATGTATTCTGCTTTTACGGCTCTATCTTCTTTCATGCGCCACCATTTTCTGGTTGCCTCATATAGATTACCACGCTCAGAAACCACTTCCTCTTTTGTTTTAATTATAATTATTTTTTCATCAATCCTTGAAATAATCATATCTTTTGTATTATCCATATTACCCTCCGGTCTATTTTCTATTAGATGGCCAAGAAATTCTCTCATGGTTTGCTGAATCTGTTCTCTATCATGTTTTTTCAGATGGTCATTAGAAGTAAACCGGCTTGAAGCCAAAAAGGTTTTACCGTTTTTTTGGGCAATTGAAACCGTAGTATTGTTTTTCCCGGTTTTTATTTTTTTATCTTCCCAGTCAAGTTTTAAAACTTCTTGAAGTTGATTTTTAACAGCCTTTCCATTAACAAAAAATATCTTTATATCGTTCTCATTAATTATTCTGACAAAAAGTCCTTTATATTCTTCAATAAAAACCTTTTTAATGCTTTTGGGGATTTCTGTCCACTTTTTATTTGTAGCCCACGGAACAATATCAAGATGTACCATTGTTCCATCTAAATAATGGCAATTAAAAACTGGGGCAACAAATGTTTCAAGCCTCTTAAAGAATCTATGATATGTTTTATACGGCCGATTAAAATAGGTCAGCATTGCATTATATACATGCGTGGCGTTTTCAATAGATAAAAAATTGTTATCCGTAGTATTAAAATTCACTCTGTTTGGCAGAGGGGATTTTTTTTCAAAAGCATCTGGAGCCGGGTTAATTCCAATTGTAGCTACCTTTGCAGTTTCTATATTTCCAAAAAAGCATATAGGTACAGATTGTTCAACAATATCAAGTCCACATGGAAGCGGTTTTTGTGTGTATTCAATAATAAAGTCTTTAATTGTTCTCATAAATACAATTAACCCAAAATTCTAAATATGCTTTTAACGCACTATTAAAATTGATATTTTCTTCCATAAAACTATGATACTTACTCCCTAAATAATCTTTCATGATTTGTATTATTATATCCTTATCAGCTTTTGAGCTTAAAAAAAACAAAAAGTCCCCATCATGATTTTCTCTATAATGTTTCTGAATTTGCCAAATATGGGAAACATAGGTTTTTGCTGTTCCTTCTGCCTTTTTTTTGCTCTTTTTCAAGAAATCAACAAAAAGATTTTCCTGAGAATTATCAAAGTGTTCTACTATTAATCCAATTCTTTGAGCTGCTCTAATAAAACTATCAAAAGACAATTTGTTCCATTGCTTATTAATCCTAATTATTTGTGTGTTTGCTAGCTCAATAACATATGCGTCGTCATAATATGTATCAAGAGTAATCACTTCAGCGGAAAAAACTTTTTCTATTTGATAAAAATCTTTATCTGGATTATTATTCACATACCATTTTACAGCTTCAAAAACTATAGGGGCCATTCTCCCGACAAATGCAGTCTGTTTTAATAAATATTTTTCTTTACTTCTTTCTGTTTTTTCTTTCTGTAGTTTTTTAGTTTTAGGTTTAAATGATAAATAATCACAATAATCACAAAATGGATTTGTGCATTCGTAATGAAATTTTCCTCTTGGAGCAATTTGTAACGGTTCTCCACATCTCGGACAAAGACCTAAATCATCACTGATCATATATTCTACTCCTCCAAATACTTGGGCACGGCCTCGGCGGCCTCCCGGATATCCCTGGTCTGCAACGTGGTCCGGAACCGGTTGGCAAAGCGGTGGGACTCGTCCCGCACATTCTGCAGCACCTTGAGGGCCTCGGAGGTACGGGGCAGCACTATGGGGTCTTTAGCACCAGGCAGGAATATCTCCTCGTTCTCTCCGGCAAGAGCAGCCACAGGAATATGGCTCATATCCAGGGCCTTCAGTATGTTCACCGCCACATTCAGCTGCCCCTTGCCTCCGTCCACCAGTATCAGGTCCGGTTCCGGCAGCGCATCGTTCTGCACCCGGGCATACCGCCGGGCTATGACTTCCCGCATGGACTGGTAGTCGTCTATCTCGCCGTTCTCCAAAGTCTTGACATGGAAGGTGCGGTACTGTGCCTTGTCAGGCTTTCCGTTGAAGAAGGAGACCATGGAGGCCACAGTGTGGGTCCCGGCGGTATGGGATATATCGAAGCCCTCGATGCGGCGGGGCACCTCCGGCAGGTTCAGTATTTTCTTAAGATCCTCGAGGGCGTCCTTTATGTTCATGGCCCGGTTCTTCTTGTACAGCTCCATGCGGCAGTTCTCGCTGGCCATTTTGATTATCGCCACATCTCTCGGATTCTCAGGCATTGCTATGGGGATATCCGGGAAGCTGATCTCGGCAAAATACTGTTTCAAGTTCTCGGTGTCGGGCAAGGTGTTGGTGAAAATCTCTCCAGGGAGAGCAGAAAGGCCCATAGAGACACTTTTGAAGGAAGAATAGTATTGGACAAAGAACTGGGTTGCCGCCTCCTCCTGAGAGGCCACCTCGGAGATGTACACCGACTTGCCCGACAGTTTGCCGCCCCTCATCTGCAGCACAACAAAAGCTGTATACACGCCGTCGCTCTCCGATGCTATATAGTCCCGGCTCTCCTGGTTGAAGTCCTGCACCTTCTGTTCTGTCACCAGCTCTGTCACCGCAGTGATGAAGTCACGGCACTCCGCCGCCTTCTCGTAATCCAGCTTCTGTGAATACTCCTTCATCTGCTTCTTCAACTCGGCTACAAAGGTCTTGGTGTTGCCAGCCAGCAGTGTCTTCACTTTGCGCACATAGGAGGCATATTCTTTCTTGTCCGCTTTGCCGCAGCAGGGAGCCAGGCAGCTGCCGATATGGTAGTAGAGGCATGGTGTTTTCCGGGGTTTAAGCTGTCCCTTGCATTTTCGCAGAGGGAACTTTTTCTTTACCAGCTCAAGATATTTTTCCAGCACTTCCACGCTTGGGTACGGGCCGAAGTAAGAGGCTCCGTCCTCGTATATGTAGCGGGTTTTGAAAACTGCTGGGAACTCTTCGTTTGTAATTTTTATAACAGGATAGGTCTTTCCGTCTTTCAGGTTGATGTTGTACTTAGGCATATACTTTTTGATCAGGTTGTTCTCAAGTACCAGCGCCTCGTATTCTGTCTTGGTGATTATATATTCTATATCTTCTATCTTGCTGACAAGGTGTGTGGTCTTGATATCCTTGCTGCCCGAGAAGTAGGAAGAGACCCGGCGGAAGAGGTTCTTGGCCTTGCCCACATATATGACCTTGCCGGCGTTCCGCATAATGTAGACGCCTGGGGACTGGGGAGCATATTCCAGGAAAGATACTCTCTTCATACTTTTATAATAATAAAAAAGCCCCTGCATTTCTACAGGGGCCATTAATAAACATCAATCAGATGTCAATCACTTTTTAGCTGGAGCTTTTTTTGCTGGAGCTTTCTTAACAGCTTTCTTAGCTGGTGCTTTTTTAGCAGGAGCCTTCTTAGCTGGAGCAGCTTTCTTTGCTGGTGCAGCTACTTTTTTAGCTGGAGCAGCTTTCTTTGCAGGTGCAGCTTTCTTAGCAGCCTTTTTTGCTGGTGCTTTTTTTGCTGGAGCTTTCTTAGCTGGTGCAGCAGCCTGGTCTACAGGAACCTTGCATCCGCAAGCCTTCAGTGCATTCTTGAGCTCTTTCATAGCAGCCTTGACGTCTGCTGGTGTGTTTGCTCCCAGGTTGCAGAGTCTGAATGTCGGCAGGTTTCCGATCTTTCCAGGATAGATTGTGATTCCCTCTTTGAACAGATAGTCATGAACTTTCTTGAAGTCGAACTTCTTGTCCTCTGGGTACTTGATAGCGATTACGAGACCAGTTGTGATCTTTGGATCCAGGAGCTCCTTGAGTCCGAGAGCCTTTGCTTCGCTTCTGATGATCTTTGTGATGTCCATGAATCTCTTGTACTTTGCTTTTTCTCCCTCTTTGAAGTGCTCTTTGAGAGCCTGCTCCATTGAGTAGATGATCTGTACAGGAGGTGTGAAGTTCATCTCGCCGTGCTGCTTGAAGTAGTCGTACTGTCTCCACAGGTTGCAGTAGTAGCTTCTTGGCTTGTAGTTCTTTGTCTTCTCAATCTCAGACTTCTTTCCGATGAGGAATGAGCAGCCTGTGAATGCGTTGATACCCTTCTGGCTGGATGCCATGCAGAAGTCGATGTTGTCCTTGTATACGTCGATTGGGATGATTCCCAGTGTTGATGTGGTGTCTGAGATGAAAATCTTTCCGTACTTGTGAGCAAGTGCACCAACCTCTCTGATCGGGTTGCAGAGACCTGTTCCTGTCTCCTGGTGAGCCATGTAAACAGCAGCGATGTCGTCTTTGTTCTTTGCAAGTGTTTCTTCGACTTTTTTGAGGTCTGGGAGAGTAAGAATGTCGAATGAGCAATTTACAACAGGAATTCTGTAGTACTGTGCACACTGCATAGCTCTGTCGTTATAGAAACCGTTGTTGACAATCATGATCTTCTTTCCGTCTGGGATAAGAGATCCGACAGCAACGTCGATACAGATTGAACCGGAACCGGCGAAGAGTGTTGCAACATAGTCGCCCTTCTTTCCGTGAACGATCTTAACCAGATCTTCTGCAACTTTTCTTGTGATAGCTGCGAAAGATCCCTCTCTGTGGCAGATATCATCCTGAATCAGGGAAGCCTTAACTGTTGGTGTTGTTGTTGAAGGACCTGGGTTCAGAAGGATAGTCTTTTTGATTTTTTTGTTAATCAAGACGTCTTTTAATTTCATAAAATTTCTCTCCTATACCTACACATTAAACTATATTTTTATCTGTGTCCATATATGTAAGCACAGTTCCTATATTCTTTTCTTCAGCAATTTTGATAAGTCTCTGGCAAAGTGCGATGTCGTGAATCGCAAGACCGTAGTTGTGGTCAAGGATAGTTTCGTCATCACTTTCTCTTCCAGGTTTCTTGCCGCTGATGATCTCTCCGATCTGTGCATATGGGTCTGGGAGCTCGCTGTAATAGCCGCCGGCCTCAACATTTGAATGGAAGAACTGACCCCAGTCGTCTACGATGAATTTGTCAGCTTTGAATGGGAAATCTCTTGTCCATCCGCTGGTGTGAACAGGCATTACAAGTGCACCTTTCTTAACCCAGTTTCTGTTGAAAATAGGCTCTGTAATTTTTCCAGTACATGTGATGACAATGTCGGAATCTCTGATTGCTGCTTCTGCTGTAGGCTCATTAATGACATTCAGATTTGTCCGCTCTTTCACATACTGTGTGAAGGATTCAACCATCTTTGGATTCACATCAAATACTTTTACTGTATCCAGTGTAGGAATTGCTTTCTGGAAATTTGCTGCGTGAACTCTTCCCTGAATTCCTGTTCCGATGATTGTGAACACTTTTGCATTTTTCGGAGCAAGCCGCTTTGCAGCTGCTGCAGATACAGCACCGGTTCTGATTCCTGTTGTCCATGCACAGTCAAGAACTGCTGTAGGGAATCCCTCTTTGTCGTCGTTCAGAACTGTAAGACCTGTGATTCCAGGAAGCCCTTTTGCTGCGTTTGCAGAGAATCCGCTTACCCATTTGATTCCGGCAGCATGAATACGTGGCAGGTATCCAGGCATTGCATGGAAGAAGGAAATCGGATCCGGGTGGATTGCTGGTTTCGGCGGGTTCACATAGAAACCTTCGGAGTGCTCTGTAAGCACTTTCTCTACAACTTCGATTACTGTCTCAAAGCTTACATTCATTGAAAGAATATCTTCGTGTGAAAGATATCTAAGCATTTTTTTCATTTTTGTCTATCTCCTTTTTATGTCAATCCACCATCTTCTTTGGCTCTGGTGGGATATAGTTTTTTGGGTTCTTCTTATAGATCCACTGCATTGCGAACATAAGACCGATAAGACCAAGACCGAACCAGTCGGAAACTGTTCCAGGTTTGATTGCAAAACATGCTCCGGCACAGATAAGGAACCGCTCTATCAGGAACATCTTTCTTCTGATGAATCCAGCCATACCGATGGCGAAGCTGAGGGCTCCGATACATGCGGTGAGGATTGTGATGAAGATCTTGAATGTGAACGGCTGTGTACCGATGAGGAGCGAGGTGTTGAATACAAAGATGTATGGAACAATGTATGCAACGGCTGCCAGCCGGACTGCGTTGAAAGCTGTCGGCCAGAATGCTGCTCCTGCGATTGCAGATGCTGTGTAGGATGTGATTGCAACTGGAGGTGTAAGCTCTGACATGATACCGAAGTAGAAGCAGAACAGGTGTGCTGCCAGCGGCATAACGCCTACTTTTACCATGATAGGAACTGTCATGATTGTCATAAGGATGTAGTTCGCTGTTGTAGGAACACCCATTCCAAGGATCAGACAGAGCAGCATGGTGAGCACCAGGGTCAATACAAAGTTGTTCTGAGACAGTGCTGTAAGCAGTGCTGTAAGGGCAGGTGTAAGACCGGTAAGTCCGGCTGTACCTACTACAAATCCAGCTGCCGCACATGGGATTGCAACAACGGTAAGAGTCTGCCCGGCGTTGCTGAAGATACCCCACAAGCTCTTGAGATTAAGACGTGTCTTCTTGTCAATCATACTCAGGAGTACTGCCACCACGAATGCTGCAAATGGAGCATACAGGGCAGAATAGCCAAGGATAAGCAGTACGACCAGAGTGATTACAGGGAGGAACAGGTAGCACTTCCGTGCAGCCTCGCCTTTCCACTTTGGAAGCTCTGACTTAGGCAGTCCGATAGCACCGATCTTGTGCGCTTCGAAGTGAATCATAGTGAACACAGACACATAGTACAGGGCTGCCGGAAGTGCAGCTGCCACTACGATCGAGAGGTAGCTTACACCCAGATACTCTGCCATGATGAATGCCGCAGAACCCATTACAGGAGGCGTAATCTGTCCACCCAGGGAAGAAGCTGCTTCGGTAGCTCCGGCAAGAGCCGCCGGAATACCGGTCTTCTTCATAAGAGGAATAGTGATTACACCGGTGGTTGCAACGTTGGATGTAGAGGAACCGGAGAGCATTGCAAACATAGAGGATGCCACAACTGCCATCTTTGCCGGTCCACCGACCATGGAACCGAACACACCTTTTGCAATCTTAAGCAGAAGGTCTGCAAGGCCTGTTGCATGGAGGGCTGCTCCGAAGAGCAGGAACATTGCGATATATGTGGAAGAAACTCCGATAGGTGTTGACCAGATACCTACGTCTGCAAGATAGAAGTGCCGCATGATCATGGCAACCTTGAATCCAGGATGCCACAGTACGTTTGTCTTGGGGAAAAGGAAACCGAATCTGCAGTAAATCATCATTATGATGCCGATTGTCATAAGGACACGGCCTATTGATCGTCTGGTTGCCTCAAGGATACAGATGAGCAGCCATACACCCATGATCTGGTCGATCAGGTATACATTTCCCTGTCTCATTACGATTTCATTCGTAAAGATGGTTATATACCAGCAGCTCATTATGCTGAGGGCTATGAACAGGTAGTCGTACCAGTATACCTTTGTCTCAACCTCTTCGTTTCTCTTTATTCTCGATTTTTTAGTAAGCCTGTATGCGATGATGCATAAAGCTGTTATAACTGCCGCATATGCCAGATGGACAGGTGCAGGTGCAGTAATCCTTTTGACATAGAAAGTCAAGAAAATTGTTATAAAAGTACCCAGCCCCAGGAAGACGAACGGTCCGTAGGGCTCTTTCTTGGCCCCTGAGTTTCTGTTTGCAGAGAACTTCCACATACAGATGCTCAGCGCAAAGGAAAGGTGCACACTTCTCTGGATCATGGCAGTGAACAGACCGGCACAGGCTGTATAGAGATGGAACAGTCCGAACAGGCCCGCCGCGATAATCAGGATGGTGGTGTCCCGTTTTCCTAAAGTTCTGTATCCAGTGATCTGCTTTTCAAGCTTGTCAGACTTTTCCTGGATGAACTTCATTTCTTGTTCAACAGTCATTGTTGACTTGTCACTCATAAATTCTCCTTCGTGATGTGTGATAAAAAAATGCTGCCCTGCTTACGCAGAGCAGCACATATCACTGCTCTTGATCAGCAGTCCAAAGGATAATCTTTTCTCACAATAGCGGCATGAACCATCTCTGTGAGTGTAAGAATATCGAATACAGGCAGTTTTATCCGCTGCTGTATCTCTTTTGCGAAAGGTGGCAGATCGGTGCACTCTATGAGCAGGGCGCCCATGTCAGGGTTCTCTGCGTAGAGCTTGTCTACCTCGTACAGAACATCCTTGCGGAGAACATCCATATCCAGGTCTGTTCTTGTTCTGTCAATGATAACGTTCCTGAACTCGTCATGCTCGATCATACCGGCAATACATACAGGAACATTCTCGCCATGCACTATCTTAAGATAATCTGGTGTGAAGCTTCCCTTGTCAGCAACAAGGATTCCCAGCTTCCGGCCGCCGATCATCTGAGAGATGAGTGGAACCTGCATTACGCTGGAAATGAAAACCGGAACTTTTACTTCGGCAGCAATCTTGTCCTGAAGCAGAGCCATAAAGCCGCAGCTTCCGGTTATAGCCTTAACGCCCATAGCCTCCAGCTCTTTTGCTGCAGCGATAAACCGCGGAAGAAGATCTGCGCATTTATCACGAACTACAACTGCCGGGGTTGCTCCGTCAATAACCTTGTAAACTACTGGGAAATCAAATGTATGGTGGTTCTTGATATGGGCCGGAACCTTATAGTAATAAGATTCGAGAACCATAATTCCAATTTCTGCACCATAGGTGTTAGGTCCGCCTTTTAAAATCATAATATCTTCCTTATTTGATAAGTCCCTTGTCCTTGAAGAACTTCTCTGCGCCTGCGTGCCATGGAATTACACCGCGCATCTTAACCATGTTCTCAGGGGTGATATACTTTGTCATTCCGTGTACAGACTGAACTTCGTCGATTCCCTTGATCATACAATCCAGCATGTTATAAACATAGTCTGCAGAAAGATCTGGGAGAGCTGCGAAGATAGATCCTGTTGTAATCAGCTGAACAGGCTCGTCAACACCATTGTATGTTCCTGCCGGCAGATTCTCTGTTCCATATGCCGGGTAGAGTTTCAGGAATTCAGGAATATCTTTTGCCGGGTCCTTGAATCCAAGGATTCTTACAGGGCGGGCAGAAGAAAGCTCGATGATTGAGCCTGCTGGCCATGCTGTTGCATATCCTGCCATATCAAGCTGCTTATCCTGCATACCGGTTACACGCTCTGTATGTGTAAGAGGTCTCCAGTCTACATCCTTAATCTCCATTCCGTAGAATTTCAGGATTGCTTCATACTGCAGAAGGTCTCCGGAACCAGCGGAACCCGGGGAGATTTTCTTTCCCTTAAGGTCTGCGAATGTCTTGATGTCGCTGTCTTTCCATACAACTGCCTGCATACCTGTCGGGAACAGGTTACATACGAAGCTTACATCGTGCCATGGGCCTTCTTTTGCAAAGTTTCCTTTTCCGTTGTATGCGTCATCGATGATTACAGTGTTGATCATACCAAGCTGGGTCTCTCTCTGCTTCATAAGCCGGATGTTCTCTCCGGATCCACCGGTAGCCTGGATAGTAAGAGTATAGTCTGAATACTTTCTGATCTGGTTGGAAACAGATGCACCTACTGGGTACCAGCTTCCTGTCATTCCAGATGTTCCCATCAAAGCACCCTTATCAGGTGCACTGCTTGCCTGCTCTGCTGCGCCTGTTGCAAAAACGAGGCTGCTTACCAGACAAATCATCATTGCGATTAACAAATACTTTTTCATATTTCCTCCATAATTTAATTAATTATATTAAGAGTCGGTTTTGGGCTTATGTCAATTTTTTGTTAAAAATTTCACAATTTTATTTGTTTGCTTTATACATATCATATATTTTTTTTATATTTATTTTATAAATTTAAACTTTTATATCTAAAAATTTTTTTATATGATATTCTCAAAATATGAAAAAACTAAATCTTCATCATTTATACCTTTTTTATTATATTGCAAAGTACAAATCTATAACAAAGGCTGCCAACTTCCTGGAGATAAGCCAGCCTGCAGTGAGCCTCCAGATCAAGAACTTCCAGAAGGAATGCGGCGTCCAGCTCCTGGACATAGTGGACAAGAAAATCTTCCTGACCCCTGTAGGGAAATCCCTCTACTTCAAGTGCGAGGAGCTTTTTGCCCTCAAAGAGGATGCGGAGGAGATAATCCTGGGCAACAAAGAGAATGCCAGCGAGATGATAAGCGTCTGCACCACCCACCCCTTCGGCGATTATTATATGGGAAGCTTCCTCCCCGGTCTTATCAACAAATTTCAGGACAGCCTCAGGCTCTCTATAACCACCGACAGCTCTGACCAGATTCTGGAGAAGACCCTGGAACTGGAGACAGACCTGGGAATAGTAGGCAAGCAGGTGAAGCATCCGAAGCTGGTGATCAAGCCGCTTCTTAGAGAGTCCCTGCACCTTATCTGCAATCCTCAGCACGAACTGGCCAACAAGCTTATTATCCATCCCTCCGACCTGGTGAACCACCCCTTTGTCACCCATGAGCCCGGCTCCTCTACCCGTAAAGCTATAGAGGAATATGCTGCAAAAAATAATATAAAACTGAATGTGGTTGATGAGATTTATTCTCCCCGTCTGGTTGCAGATATTGTAGGCAACACCAATGCTATTTCTATTATATCAAGGCATATCATCGGAGATTATGTAAGGGCCGGGAAGCTCAAATCCATACCTATTGACGGCGGCCTGTTCCGTTATTTCTTCCTTATTTATCATAAAGAAAAATATATTTCCCCAGTACTGCAGCAGGTGATAACTGCGCTTGAAACCTGGTGCGACAACTACAACCGGGAGATTCTGATCAATGTATCAAGGGATTAATAAAAATGAAATCATATTCTTCTATCTTCAACCATGTGCTGGGACCTGTTGCACCAGGCCCCTCCAGTTCTAATACCGCAGCCCCATACCGGATAGGCGACCTGGTACGGCAGATTGTAGGCAGGATGCCGGAAAAAGTATTTATGGAGCTGGCCACCAGCACCAGCTTTGCCCGGACCTTTCTTGGGAGCAAGAGCGATTTAGCCCTGATAAGCGGTCTTATGGGCAAGGACAGGACAAAGTATGACATAGCCAAGGCCTACAAGGATGCGAAGAAAGCGGGACTGGCAATAGAGTTTGACACCAAGGGCTGGAAAGGGCTGGGAACCATGAAGGGAAGCCGCATACATGTGGGTGGCATGGTTATAATTGCCGACTCCACCGGCGGCGGCACTGTGCTGATAAAGGAGATAGACGGCTGCACTCTGGATATAAAGGGAGACAGCTATGTGCTTCTGCTCTTTTCCGACACAGCCCGGATAAAAAAGCTGGAGAAGGTGTTCAAGGAATATAATCCAGTATGTTCCACCGGGAATGAGGGAAAGGCTATAGCAACTATTTTCTACTCCGACCCGGCAGAAAAAAAAGAATTGGAAAAGCTGGTAAAAGAGAATGGGAAGCTGTTTAACAAAGCATCTATCCTGAACCCGGTACATCCTGTGGTCTGTAGAGAGAAGGCGGAGCCCCCGTTCCAGACTGCAAAGGAACTGGAGGCATTCTGCAGGAAGAAAAGGTGTAACATCTGGCAGGCAGCGGTAAAGTACGAGGCAGCCATAAGCGGCTGGTCAGAGAAGGCTGTGCTTGATTATGCCACAGAGCTGTGGGATATCTGCCTTGAGGGGATAGGCCGGGGCGCAGAGGGAGACTTTGACATAAACGGAATGATCACCCCGAAAGCAAACCAGCTTCTGAAAAAATACATTAACAAAAAGAATAAGAAATTCTTCTCAACCGGGATTCTGGATTTTGCAGTTCCCCTGTCCCTGGGAGTGATGGAATACAGTAACTCGGCCGGCATAATTGTATGCCTGCCCACCGGCGGCTCCAGCGGTATAGTGCCGGCGGCCATATACAGCGCCGCAAGCGATGTGAGCGCCATGGTGAAGGCCTTCCTCACCGCAGGTGTGATAGGTGTGATTATGGCGCGGACCAACAACTTCTCAGGCGGTGGTCTCGGGTGTCAGGCCGAGATAGGCTGCGGAGCAGCCATGGCAGCCGGGGCGTTGGTGCAGATATTGGGTGGCACAGTGCGGCAGGCATGCGACGCCGCCTCTATGACACTGCAGTGCCTTTCAGGCCTGGTGTGCGACCCTGTGGCTGGAACAGTGCAGGTTCCCTGCATAGCCCGGAACATGAGCGCAACAGCTACTGCCTTTGTCTGCGCCAATGCTGTGATGGCCGGGTTTGATCCTGTGATTCCTTTTGACGAGGAGCATGATGCCTTTGTCACTATCGGAAAGATCGTATGCAAATGCAAAGGAATAGGAGCGACTACTACACCGACAGGTCAGAAAATAGCTGCCGAGATGCAGAAAAAGTATACTAAAAGCAGAAAGGTGTGATTATTCCGGGGTGTATTCCCGGGCTATGCGCACTATCGCCTCTGCCGCCTGGGCCGGGGAGCCGTAGAGCCCCAGCCCAGCGAAGGCTGCACATGCACAGCCGGCCAGTTCCCCATCCTCAATCTCAGGAACCAGCACCCTTTTGCCGGTCATGTTGGCCCGCAGCTGGTTCCACTCCGCATTCTTAGCCTGGCCTCCCGACAAGCGGAGCGCCTCTGCAGCGCAGCCTTCCCGCTCCAGTGCCTGGAGCAAGCGGCAGAGCGAGCGGCTATACTGCTCCCGGTCGGTCTCAATCAGATGGGCACTCTCCGGAAGCCTTACAGAAATATTTGTGCAACCCAGTGTAATATGGGGCATAACCCGGAGCTCCGGACCGTTCACGGTTTTCTCCCCAGCACAGCAATAATTGATCCCCTCCGAAGTCCCCGCCCGGTCGCAGATCTGACCGGCCTTAAGAGTTGCAGTACCAAGAATCGCCATCAAAAAGTCGCTGCCACCGGCAAACAAAGGGGTCCCTGCTTTTATTCCGAACTGCTCCTCCGCTTCCTTTGTAACAGTTCCAATCTTCTCGCCAGTGTGCACCAAAGGTGGCAGCTTCTCAAAATCAATTCCGTTCCCTGCCGCATTCTCTTTATCCCAGAAGAATGGAACAAACCGGTCATCAAAAACCGGGGCGGCGGCAACACCTGTCAGCAGCCAGTTGAAGTAGCCGTCCATAGTCAAAAACAGCTTTGTGCCCTCATATTCAGCAGGCTGATTCTCCTTGAGCCACACCAGCTTGGGCAGGTACAGAGACTGCCCATAGGCAAGGGGTTTCTCCTTCTTGTCATTCCAGAAAAGAGGCGTTCCGATTGTGTTGTCGTTTTTAAGGGGAATAAATGTAGGACCGCTGCCGCTGACGCAGACAGCAGAAATAGAAAAGGTGCGGTCAAGCTTCTGCACAAGCTCTTTAAGAGCCTGCTGCCAGACCACACCTTCCTTATAATAAATCCGTCCGTCCGATACCAGTTTTCCTTCCGAGGAAATCACAGCCCCTTTCAGGCTGGAGGTGCCGATATCCAGACAGAGGGCATACATCACTTCTTGCTCTGAATCAGCTGCTGGATGATCATCTTGTTGTCTACAACCGGTGTGATCGGCCGGTTCTGGTGCAGCCTGGAGATAATCCGTGCAAAGAGGTCAGATACACTTGCGCTTACATACCATTCCTTGGTCAAGAGGTCGTCGCCATGGTATACAGCATTAGTTCCGATAAGCTTGGTGAAGTATCCCTGCTTATAAGCTTCGTCGAAGCTTTCGATTGCTTTTCCGGTGAAGAGCGGCAGGCTGATTGCGCAGATGATCTTCTCTGCCCCCTCTGCCTTAAGATGCTTCATTGCCTCGATAAGAGTTCCACCTGTTCCCAGCATGTCATCTGCCATGAACACAGTCTTGCCCTTTACATTTCCAAGCAGCTTCATGGATACGATGTTTGTACTCTTCGCATCGCCGGTAACCTTTGAATAATCCCTCTCCTTGTAGATAAGGGCCAGAGGCTTGTTCAGGTTGTTCGCATAGAACTTGTTCCGGTCCACAGCTCCGGTATCCGGAGATACGATAACCAGGTTCTCATCCTCAAGGTCAACCAGTTCGGAAAGCTCTCTGATGATCTGATATGATGCATGGAGATTCTCCATCCGCAGGCGGTTGAAGCTGTTCTCAATCTCCTTGGAGTGGATATCCAGGGTGATGATTTTCTTAACGCCCATGTACTCAAGGATTCTTCCGAAGAGGGATGCGGTAAGTGCTTCTCTTCCTTTTCTCTCGTGCTGGCGGGCAAATGGATATACAGGAACCACAACATTCACGGAGCGGGCTCCTGACTGGATAACTGCATCTATAGTTGCAAAAAGGATAAATGCATGATCTGGAACAGAGAGGATATGCTTCTTTCCATCGCCGTTCACATCAATTGGATAATGGTTCTCGCAGTCCTGGATGATAAATACATCCATACCCCGGACAGAGGAGAGAATCTCGGTCTTGAACTCGCCGTTGGCGAACCGGGTGCATTTTGTAGGAATTTTGAACTCAGGGCATTCATAGGCGTGAATGTCTTTATTTGGATCAAAGTTGTCAGGATCCAGAATGTCAGACTGCAGGTTGATCTTTGACTCGGCTTCCTCCCTTGAGATGCCGTATGCCTTTGCAATCAGCTCAACTTTCTGTCTGTGCTTTGCTGTGTAGTTGCGCTTAAGATAATCTACAATTGTATCACAGAAGGCCTCTCCGCCTGGACATGCCACAATACCCAGGTTGACTACTTTTGAATAATTCATGTTTCATCCTTTTATGTGTTTAGAATTATATTATTAGAATATCACTTACGCGTTGGTTTTTCAATCTTTAAAAAAATATTGTGCCCGAAAGTTCAAAAAAAGTTTTTAAGTTCTTCTATTGTCGAGAAAAAATAAGTCGGCCCGACTCCGGACAGTTCATCTTCGGAGCCATATCCATAACCCACGGCTATTGAATCCATGCCGTTGGCCCTGGCTCCCAGTACATCGTGCTTCCGATCCCCTATCATTACGCATTCTTCAGCCTTCAAATCCCACTTATCAAGTACATAGCTGAGGAGCTCGGCTTTATCGATGCGCCTGCTATCCAACTCACTCCCTTCAACAATGTCGAAATAGCGCAGGATACGGAAAAAGGAAAGAATACGCTTCACATAAATCCTGGGTTTGGAAGATGCAATCAGGAGCCGATAACCCTTCTCCTTCAGCGCATACAACAGCCCCTCAACCCCATCGTACAGGGCGTTCTCGTACAGACCGGTCTCGGCATAGTATTCGCGGTAGCATTCCACCGCCTCCTTGGCCTCCTCCTCTGAGCAGTCAAGATAATCCATAAATGATTTATACAGTGGCGGTCCTACGAATGAGGTCAGCTTGTCCAGATCAGGTTCGTCTATTCCATAGCAGCGGAGTGCATACTGCACACCCTTCACAATGCCCGGCTTTGAGTCGGTGAGGGTACCGTCCAGGTCAAAGATAATATTTTTGTATTTCATTTCAGTATTTGCTCAGGAACGATTTGGTTCGCTCGTTCTGTGGGTTGTCGATAACCTGTTTTGCCGGTCCCTGCTCTGCAATAACTCCATGGTCAAGGAAGATTATTTTATCAGAAAGATCCCGGGCAAAAGCAATCTCGTGGGTCACCACAATCATAGTCATTTTTGCCTCGGCCAGCTCTCTGATAACTTTGAGAACTTCGCCGGTAAGCTCGGGGTCAAGGGCGCTGGTAGGTTCGTCGAAGCACAGGATGGAGGGGTTCATGGCAAGGGCTCTGGCAATCGCAACACGCTGCTGCTGACCGCCGGAAAGCTGACATGGATAGTGATCAATCTTCTGCTCAAGGCCCACCCTCCTGATGAGGGACATGGAACGCTCTCTTATCTCTGCCTCGGGATAACGCTTAAGAAGACGGGGTGCAAGTTCCACATTCTCAAGCACAGTATACTGGGGAAACAGGTTGAACTGCTGGAACACAAGGCCAAAGTTAAGCTGGTTCTCCCGCTGCTGCTCCACAGTCAGATCACGCTGAGCCGCATCAAAAATCACCTTTCCGTTTACAGATATTGTTCCTCTGTCAGCTCTCTCGAGGAAGTTGATACACCTTAAGAGAGTGGTCTTTCCGCCGCCGGAGGAACCGATTATTCCCAGAACATCTCCTTTATCAAGGGAGAAGGAGATGCCTTTGAGAACCTCGTTTGCACCAAAATGCTTGTGTATGTCTTTCACTTCCAGAATCGGCATATCTCCCTCCATCAATTGAAATAGCTCAGCTTCTTCTCAAACTTGGCAAGAAGAATGGTGAGGAGTCCGCTGAAAACAAGATAGAAAATACCGGTCATGAAAAGCGGCCAGATTATTCCGTCCGACTTGATGAATGTCTGCCCGGCCCATATAAGCTCGTATACAGCAATTACCCGTGCAAGGGAGGTATCCTTGACCAGTGTGATTATCTCGTTGCCCATAGGGGGGACGATGCGCTTTACCACCTGCAGCAGCACTATCTTGAAGAAGACCTGGCGCTTTGTGAGACCCAGCACCTGGCCCGCCTCATACTGCCCTTTGGAGATGCTCTCAATTCCACCCCGGTAGATTTCTGAGAAGTAGCATGAATAGTTGATTATGAAGGCCACCATGACAGCGGTGAACCGCCCGGAAGTGCCCATGCCCCAGATGTTCTGATGGAACAGAAGCCCGGGGCCATAGTAGATAACGATAAGCTGGAGCATGAGGGGTGTTCCCCTCACGATCCAGACTATAAAACGGACAATAATTTTCAGGGGCTTGAACTTAGCCATAGACCCGAAGGCCACGATAAGTCCAAGAGGAATTGCCCCGGCCAGTGTGAGCAGAAAGAGCTCAATTGTTTTTAAAAAGCCGGCACATAGCCGGAGCACAACTTCCTGAACCATTATTTCTGTGGGATGATAGAAGCCTGTGTGCCGTACTTCTCGGCAGTCTTCATCATAGAGCCATCAGCATATGCTTTCTTGAAGAAATCGTTGATAGCTGGCACCAGGTCGGAATCCTTTCTGAATCCAACGCCGTACTCTTCTGTTGTAAGTGCAACTGAGTATGTCAGGTCTGGGTATGATGTTCCAGGTCCAACCATTGCAGCAGCCATGAGTGAGTCGATGATACAAGCCTCAGATGTTCCGGCAGCAACTTCCATTACTGCAGCAGCCTGTGTGTCCACAGCCATTGCCTTGTATCCGTTCTCCTTTGCAGCCTCTTCTCCGGCACTTCCTGCCTCTACAGCAAACTTAAGCTTCTTTGCATCAGCAGCCTTCTTGAGTGAGCTGGCAATACCTTTCTTTGTAACGATGATCTGTGCGTTATTGCAGTATGGATTGGATGTAGCCATAGCCTTCTTGACGCCGTCTGTAAGGGTCATTCCGTTCCATACACAGTCGATTGTCTTGTTGGCAAGCTCCATGCTCTTGGAGTCCCAGTCAATCTCGATGAACTCGCACTTAACGCCAAGATATTTAGCGAATGCGTTTGCCATATCAGCATCGAAACCGATCCACTTGTTTCCCTCTTTGTAGTCCATTGGTGCGAAATCTGTGATTCCTACTACAAGAGTTCCTTTTTTAACAACATATGCCTTGTCAGATGGTGCGGCAAATGCGAAAGCAGCGCAGAGTACAAGAACGAGTGCGCAGATAAGAATTTTAGATGAAGTTTTCACTTTTCTCTCCTTTTTAGTCAGCATAGACTAAAAAAAACATTATATCAATCAAATACCGTGAAAAAAATTATAATATAGAATATAATCGAAGATGGAGGTCCCATGAAAACCTATTTTATTCTTGACGGATACAGCCTTATTTATAAATCCTACTTTGCCTTCATCCGCAATCCCATGATGAATCCCAGGGGGGAGAACAGTTCTGCAGTGTTCGGTTTTTTCCGCACCCTTTTCAGCCTTTTCGACCGGTACAACCCGGAATATTTTCTGGTGACCCTGGACTCCCTGACCCCCACCTTCAGGCATGAGATGTACCCGGAATACAAGGCGACCCGGGACAAGACCCCCGAGGATCTCCACGCTCAGATTCCACGGATAGAAGCTATACTAAAAGCCCTTGGTATCAAAGCCATCAGGATGAACGGCTACGAGGCCGACGACATCATTGCCACCTATGCCAGGAAATGCCAGGCCGAAGACTCCCAGTGCCGTATAATCACCGGGGATAAAGACCTGCTTCAGCTGGTTTCCGACAACATCAAAGTAATCCGCTACAGCAAGGATGACTATAACGAGATGGACCGGGATGGGGTCTTCAAAGAATGGGGAGTGTGGCCCGAGCAGATACTGGATTACCTGGCCATCTGCGGCGATACTGCCGACAACATTCCCGGTGTCAAGGGAATCGGGCCCAAAGGTGCCGTGAGCCTGCTCCAAGCCTACGGAAACATCGACAGCATCTATGAGAACATAGAGAACATAAAAGGAGCAAACAAAGCAAAGCTGGAGGCTGGCCGTGAGGACTGCCTTTTAAGCCGGAAGCTTGTAGAGCTCTGTACAGATGTGCCTTTGGAACAGTGCCTGGACGACTTCTCCACCGCAAACCTGGACTACCAGGCCGCAGTTCCACTCCTTAAGGAAGAGGGAATCAAGAGCGCCATCAAATGGCTGGAGGAGAAGGCTGGGGTTCCAGAGGGTGGCCTGTTCTCCCAGAACGCCGGCGACGGGGCTGGGACAGAGGCCCCAAAGCCTGAGGCAAAGCGGGGTACTTACACAGCCATAACCCAGCTCCACCAGCTGGATGAGCTTATTGCCCGGGTCAAAGAGGCCGGGATCTATGCCTTCGATTCCGAGACCGACAGCCTGGAGTTTGTGTCCAACCAGCCGGTGGGTTTCTCCATTGCCATCAAGCCGGAGGAGGGCTTCTATATCCCGATCCAGGCCGAAGGAAAATATTACATTCCCGAAGAGATAATCAAAAATAAGCTACGGCAGATTCTGGAAGACCCAGCCCTTAAACTGGTGGGCCAGAACTTCAAGTTCGACTACCAGGTACTTAAGCGGTGGGGTATAAACCCGGCCTGTCTCTGGTTCGATACCATGATCGCCGCCTGGCTGGTGGATACCCGGATCTCCACCTACAACATGGACTACCTGGCCGACCACTACTTCGGCTACAAGACAATAACCTACGACGAGGTGGTGCCCAAGGGCAAGGGATTCCAGGATGTGCCGCTGGAACAGGCCACCCAGTATGCCGCCGAGGATGCCGACATCACCTTCCGGCTCTATGAGCACCTTTACCCCATGGTAAAAGCTAACAACGAGAAGCTTTTCTTTGATGTGGAGATGCCCTTGGTCACCATTCTGGCTGATATGGAACTGGAGGGAATCCGCATAGACAAGCATGTGCTGGAGAAGTACTCCGTGGAGCTGGATGCCCAGCTGTCAGCCATAGAGAAAGCTATCTATAAAGAGTGTGGCAAAGAGTTCAACATAAACTCCACCCAGCAGCTTCAGGAGGTGCTTTTCACCGACCGGAAGCTCAAGCCTATAAAGAAGACAAAGACCGGCTATTCCACCGACACATCGGTGCTTGAGGAACTGGCCCTGGAGGATGTGGTGCCTCAGATGATACTGCGGTATCGGGCTCTGGCAAAGCTTAAGTCCACCTATGTGGATGCCCTGCCGCTGCAGACCGACTCCAGCTCACGGCTCCACACCACCTTCCGGCAGACCGGCACTGCCACCGGCCGCCTTTCCAGCATCAACCCCAACCTGCAGAACATCCCTATCCGGGACGAGGAGGGGCGCCGCATCCGCAAGGCTTTCATCTCCCGGGCCGGCATGGTGTTCCTGAGTGCCGACTACTCCCAGATAGAGCTGGTGGTGCTGGCTCACCTGTCAGAGGACCCGGAGCTTACCAAAGCCTTCAACCAAGGGGTGGATGTCCACCGCCTCACCGCATCTCTGGTGTTCGGTGTGTCACAGGAAGCAGTTACTCCAGACCAGCGGCGTGTTGCCAAGGTCATCAACTTCGGCGTCATCTACGGCATGTCTGCCTTCCGGCTGGGACGGGAACTGAATATTCCGGTGCAGCAGGCCAGCGGCTTCATAAAGATGTATTTTGAGAAATACGCCGGGGTTCAGCGGTTCATCAACGAGACACTGGAGTACGCCCGGGAGCATGAAAGCGTAAAGACAATCCTGGGGCGGGAGCGGTACATAAACGCTATCAACAGCAAGAACCACAACGAGCGTAGCGGCGCCGAGCGGATAGCCTTCAACTCGCCTATACAAGGCTCTGCCGCCGATATTGTTAAGATGGCCATGATCAACATTTCACGTAAACTTAAGGAGAAGAATCTGGAATCCAAGATGGTGCTCCAGATCCATGATGAGCTTATCTTCGAGGTGCCTCAGAAAGAGGTGGAAACCATGAAAAAGCTGGTGAAGGAGGAGATGGAGAATGTGATCAAGCTCCATGTTCCCCTCAGGGTCAGCATTGAGATAGCCGAGAGCTGGGGAGATATGCACTGATGGTCATCGGAGTTGCAGGGAAGACCTGCGCAGGAAAAAATACTGTAGTAGCGCCGCTGGAGAAAATGGGTTTCTGCCATGTGGACGTGGACCAGCTGGGACACATTGCCCTGGAGAACCAGAAGGAGAAGGTGTTTGAGACCTTCGGGCAGGGAATCAGAAACCAGGATGGCTCGGTGAACCGGAGGGCCCTGGGTACAATTGTGTTCTCCAGCCCTGTGGAAAAGAAAAAACTGGAGGGCATTGTACACCCTGAGATGGTGCGGATGGTTGAGGATATCATTGCAGAACAGCAGAATGTCGTAGTAAATGCCGCAATCCTCTTCGAGATGGGACTTCATAAGCTGTGTGATGTTATTTTCTGGGTGGAAGCTCCTGCAATAGTGCGGTTCTTCAGGGGACTGAAGCGGGAAAAAGTAAATCCATGGGCACTTTTTAAAAGAATTTGGGCTCAAAGAAAGATGAATCCTAATAATTTTTCAACAGATGCCGATATTTTTACTATAAGAAATATAGGCAGCGATAAAAAGACTGCAGAAAAAATAGTAAAAATACTTGAGAAAAGGAAATGACATGGAACAGCAGAAACTTTTATGGACAATTCTTTCAGTAGGAATCTTGGTTCTTATCTTATTGGGCGCCGGAATGTTCTTCTTCCTCCCCTCCGACAGCACAGGCCTGGCACAGAACGGCAAGACAACAGAATGGTCAAAGGCAGCCGCACCTGCACCAGCCGCTGAACAGAAAGCGCCGGACACAAAAGCAACACCTGCTCCAGCAAAACCAGAGATAAAGAAGACACCGGTACAGCCTGCTCAGGCACCAGCAGCCAAGCCAGAGGTGAAGAAAACCCCTGTACAGCCGGCAACTCCTGCTCCGACAAAACAGGCACAGGCTCCTGCACCAAAGGCAACACCGGCACCAGCAACCAAACCAGCTACAACTTCAACACAACAGGCTAAGCCAGCAACATCAACAACTCAGCAGACAACAAAACCAGCTCAGACTCAGGCCGCTAAACCAGCCCAGACACAGACACAGACTGCAAAGCCTGCCGCTACTACAACTGCAGCAAAGGGCAGCTACTGGGTACAGGTAGGTTCATATGCAACCATGGATGCAGCAGAAAAAACAAAGAAAGAGCTGTCAGCCAAGGGATATACATCTTCTATCCAGTCCATCACAGCCAACGGCAAGACATACCACAGAGTAAAGATCGGGCCTTATACCAGCAGAGCAGATGTGGACACACTGCTGCCGAAGATCAAGGCTCTCCCTGGCATGGGCGACAGCTTCATTACTACAAAGTGATATGTTTTCAGATATGAACCAGCTGTTTGAGCGGCTGGCAAACTCGAAATTCAGAAGCAGCTTCCACCTGAAAAGGCGGGAGCTGTCTTATTTTAATGAGAAAGGGCTCGATACAATAATGGAGCATGCAAAAGAGCTGCTCCAGAGCCGCCTTTTCGCCGCTAATATACCTAATGACGGCAAGCAGACACCCATGAAGAACCACCCTGTTTTCATAGCCCAGCACGCCACAGGATGCTGCTGCCGCAGCTGCTTAGAGAAATGGCATGCCATACCTAAAGGGCGAGAACTCACTCCTGACGAGCAGCAGTATGTGCTTGCCGTCATCCGGGAGTGGCTGGTACGGGAAACCCAGAACAAATAAAAATTGGTCAAATTTACTATTGCCAATAGCAAAAATTTATGATATTTTTATGTTTGTTTAGTGAATTTTTGATAAAATTTCACTATAGAGACGTGAAATGGAATATATTAATAGAATTATTGACCTGGAAAAGATTCTTTCCTCAAAATCACTTTTCCTGTTCGGCCCCAGGCAGACAGGGAAATCCTCCTACATAAATAATCAGCTCCTTAAAAAGGGTATTGCCCTCTTCTGGACACTGCTTGACGGACGGCTCAGGCTAAAAGTTCTTACCGATCCCGGCCTGCTTAGGCAGGAAGTTGAGGTGAGAAACCTTAAGAACTGTACAATCATAATAGATGAGATTCAAAAATGTCCGAACCTGCTGGATGAGATTCAATTTCTTATCGAAGAACGCAATATCAGATTCCTTCTTACCGGCTCCAGTGCGCGAAAATTAAAAGATGCAGGTACAAATCTGCTGGGAGGCCGTGCTACAGAACGCCATTTTCATCCTCTGACATTCCCGGAGGTTCATGAGAATCCCAACTATAACCTTCCATTTATTTTTGAACATGGGCTGCTTCCCTTTATGTTCCTCTCACAGGATATCGAGGAGAATTTGGCTGCATATATCAACACATACCTGACAGAAGAAATAGCAGCAGAGGGGGCGGCCCGAAACATCCCTGCTTTTGCCCAATTCTTGAATGTTGCAGCATTGACAAATTCACAGATTCTTAATTATACAAATGTAGCCAATGACAGCCAAGTTCCACATCAGACAATCAGACAATGGTACCAAGTACTGGAAGACACATTGCTTGGATATCAGATTGAACCGTTCAGAAAAACAGTAAAACGCAAAGCGGTAGCCACATCCAAGTTTTACTTCTTTGATATTGCCGTTGCAAGGGCTCTAAAAAACATCCCGACACCAGCCGAGGACACCGCCGAATTCGGTGAGTTCTTCGAACAGCTTGTATGCATGGAATTAAAAGCTTGGATTGATTACACCCACCCCCGGAGCAAGCTGACCTTCTGGCGTTCCACAACTGGTGCAGAAGTTGATTTCTGCATTGACGAGAATACAGCAGTTGAGGTCAAATCCTCCAGCAACATTTCAGACAAGCATCTTAAGGGGCTTAAGGCTTTGCGCGAAGAAGGTATTTTCAAAAAATATATTGTTGTATGCCGGGAGGATCATCCTCGGCTTATTGATGGAATTGAGATCCTGCCCTGGAAATACTTCTTTGAGCAGCTCTGGGCAGGAAATATTTAAAAGAGATATTTACAGCTTAGCATTCTCGATCATCCGCTGAATCTGATCTTTCCATTCCTCTACCAGCCATTCAGGAGCACGAGGAATTGCATTACCCCCCATAGAAAGCACCCATTCTTGAATCTTAAGGAACTGGGTTGATGTGAACTGGATCCGGGTTCTGTCCTCTTTCTCATAATCTGAAATCTTCTGGTCATCTGCCCAGATACGGTCTTTCACATACTGGCGGGCATCACGATAGAAGTCGATGATATACTCATCCTTGTCGTCCGATGCAAAGGAACCGAAGCGTCCACCACCACAGCGGGCAGAAAACTCATACCTGGCGGGAAGATTAAAATAATCAGCCGTCACATTGATATTTTTCATCCTGTTAAGGACAAAAAGCCGTTCTGCTTTCCTCTCTTCGGCAAAACCATAGAGGTAGCACACCCCGTCATCCAGCAGAATCTGATATGGCCGCACCCTGCGGTGAGTTTTCTTGGTATTCCACCGGCCGATGTAATCAAACTCAATCACGCAGTTGCCCTGAAGCGCATGGACAATGTCTTCCCATGCTTTTTTATCCACCACAATCTGAGGAGCTGGAGGAATCGCAATCCGCTTCAAAAGGGCACTTTTTCCCACTGTCTGGGTGTCGGTGACAAAGTCGATGACCCCTGAGATCTTCTCATAGAGCGGACTTCCTTGAAAACTGGAGAGCAGAGTCTTGGCCGCAGACAGATAGAACACATCCTGAGCCGAGATATTGTTCAGAGCAAACTCCCAATCTTCGAAATAGTAGTATCCATTCCGCTTCCGGTCATACTCCAGCGGTGCCTGAAAATAGGTACGCAGCACATCAATATCCCGACATATTGTGGCCTCTCCAACCTGGCTGTATCCTGTCTGCTCGCAGTAGAACCTCTGCAGCTGCTTGTTGTTGGGGTACATGCCGGACTTTATGGCGTTATGGATAATAATAAGCCGTTCCAGCATTTTCTTGTTTAAAGTACGTGTTTCTTTCTTTTCCATGGTTTTAATATAGCACACTTGTCTATCATTGTGTGATAGAGTGATACATAAATTTTAATTATCAGGTTTTGATCGTGGAATATATGGTATAATAAAGAATATGATGAATTTTACAGACCAGAAAGACAAAGAAAAAAGGAAAGACCTTCGTAACATTTATGATGCATGGGAAAAGGTTATATCATCAAAAACCCCAATTCGTTCCCCTGTTGATGGGGAATATTATGCTCCTATCACATATTTTAATGAAGATGGTTTCTATCCTGGATATTTTTCAGCAAAACCAAGGATATTATTTATTGGCCGGGAAGCAAGATTATATAGCAATAAAGATGGTATTCCTATCGATACAATTACAGAGGATGACCCTGAAAGTTGGTTAAATTACAATTTATATAAAAGAATTCTTTATCTTGTTCATGGAATAAAAGGAAAAGGAAAATATCAATTTGAAAACATTAGATTAGAACAGGTTCTAGAAAAAATGAAAACGAATAATAAATTTGGTTTTGCATTCATTAATATTTCAAAGTATTCTAACGATGGAAATTATGAGGCGAATTATAAATTAATCAACCAATTTCTTGCTGACTCAGAACTGGAAAAAAGAAATTTCATCCGTGAAGAAATAGAACTGTTGGAACCAGATATAATTATTACAGCAAATCTCTGGGGAAGTAAAATATCGAAAAAGTATCTCGATATGATTTTTCCTAAAAAAAATTTTGATCCGCCTGATGATAAAAACATAGAAGCTTGTCTATATAATTATAACTTAAAAGGTAGAAAAATAAAACTTTTGGAAACCTATCATTTTTCTGCATATAATAAGAAGAATAGAAAAACTGGAAAAAAAGAACATGTTGACGATAAAAAAGATTTCTATGATCCTGTTATGAAACTATTGTTTAATTAATCTTCTCTCCCTATCACGTTTTGATAGATTACCTCCATTATAGTCCGTTCAAAAGCATAACGGAGGTTTTCTATGAACACACAAAAAGACTTTGGCCAGCTGGATGAAGCAGATATCCAACTGGTGATAAACAATCCCAACGAAAATCCAGTCTGGACAGGCTCTTGTGAAGAACTGCCCCCCACAGAATTATTTACTCTAGCTAAAAAAGTACTACTTATAATCCCGGCCGAAGCAGAATGCACAGCAGAAAAATTCAACTCAATACTTGAAGCAGTCCGCGTCAGAATACCTACGGATTCACTTTTGTTATTCACAATATCTGATAAAAAAAGGTTGGAAATATATGTCAATAAAGATTAATTCTAACGAGCTTCAGAAACTTTTGGCGTTATGATGGTTGTCGAGCAAATTAATAGCTTACTTAAAGGACAGCTCTGTCCTGTCAATAGGAAAAACCATGGAAATAATATCGACTGGGTAAAGGGTGAGAATAGAGTTTTTAAAAGTGGTCAAATTTTACTAGTTTAAAGCTTGGATCATGAATAATTTTACATATTTAAAGGAATATAAATATAGCATTAATATTTTATTAGATGATTGAAAAAGGCTATACAGAATAACAATCCAGAGTTGGCCTCGCTCTTTACCCGCGATGGGGCGTTTCCTTGATACTCCATGGCCTATTCCAAGGTTTTGACCATAGAGATAATCAGGTTGTTCTCAAACTAATACATAAAATGATGTGAAGCACCTGCCTTAAAGGTAAACTGTTCCTAGAAATACACATTTCTTTGTTTAATAAAATAAATATGGCTCCCATATCCATAATTTGATTCTTATTTGCAAATAAATATAAATTAGACTTTTAAAAATATATAAGTATATTATAATATTTTCAGTTCAAGACCGCATTTCTCAAGCAACTCTTCTACCGACATAGCGTTCTGGGCCTTTGCAGCCAGATTTATAATCTTTCCGCAGGTGCGGGCATCATCCAGAGCCTCGTGAGCATTGTATTCTATAAGGAACTTCTCTCCCAGATAAGTGAGCCGATGGCATTCAAGCTCCGGCCAGGTCTGCTGCGCCACTTTGAGGGAATCAAAATACTGGAGCTCGGGTACAGGCATTCCATAGTAATCCATACAGCCCCTGATTACATTTATGTCAAAACGGGCATTGTGGGCTACCAGCGGGAGACCAGGGTTCTGTGCCAGGAACGGGGCAACGACTGTGTCCCAGACCTCCGGGAACTGAGGCTTGTTCCGTACATCATCATAGCTGATGTGATGGATATCCTCTGTCCATTCTGGGACAAAATACATTTTAGCCGGGCAGATAAGCGAATAGACACTTGCTGTCTCCTTGCCATCGACAAACCGTACCAGCCCAACTGAGCATGCACTGTTGGCGTATGTGTTTGCTGTCTCAAAGTCAATTGCAACATAATTTAGTCCTTTCATTTTCGTTTCCTTGAGACAAAAATAACAAAGCCACTCTATCATTGTGTGATAGAGTGGTCAAATTTGAGTAATTTTTTTATTTTTTTTACTTATGCGTCCTTGCTGTCCTCTTCAGGCGGCAGGGTCACGGCGATATGCAGCTCGTCCAGCTGGGCCTGGGACACAGGGGTCGGGGTATCGCACATCATACAGGTTGCCTTCTGTGTCTTCGGGAATGCGATTACATCCCTGATAGACTCGGTACCCAGGAACAGCATCACAAGCCGGTCCAGGCCCAGCGCGAGGCCACCGTGTGGCGGAGTACCCAGTTCAAGCGCATCCAGCAGGAAGCCGAACTGCTGCCGCGCCTGCTCCAGCGGAATTCCCAGCACCTCAAGGATCTTCTCCTGCAGCTGTGGATCGTGAATTCTTATACTTCCACCGCCAGCCTCGTGTCCATTGAACACGATATCGTAGGCATCGGTGCGGATATTCAGGAGGTCGCCGCTGTACAGCTTAGGCAGATCTTCCTTGACAGGTGCTGTGAACGGATGGTGAACAGCAGAGAGCTTCCCCTGGTCGTCCAGTTCGAACATAGGGAAGTCCACAATCCATGAGAGGCACTTCTCGTTCTCGTCGTACAGGTTAAGCTTCTTTCCGAAGAAGTTCCGGAGCTCAGAGAGACAGTTGCATACGATTTTCTCGCTGTCGGCTACAAAGATAAGCACATCGCCGACCTCTGCCTCCATTCTCTCGTACAGAGCCTTGGACTCAGCCTCGGTGAAGAACTTGATGATCGGAGACTGCGGTCCGTCCGGGTTCATCTTAATCCATGCAACACCCTTTCCGCGGAGCGGCTTGACAAAGTCGGTCATGGCATCCAGATCCTTTCTTGCCAGTTTGGAGCAGGCACCCTTCAGGTTGATACCTCTTACCTTGCCCTTCTTTGCCAGTGTGTTCTTGAATACAGAGAACTCGGTGTTGGCGAAGACATCGGAAAGCTCCTTGATCTCAAGGCCGAACCGTAGGTCAGGCTTGTCGCAGCCGTATTTAAGCATAGCTTCCTGATATGTCATCCGTGGGAGAGGAAGCTTAAGGTCGATGTTCAGGAACTCCTTGAAGAGCTCTTTGAAAAGTCCTTCGACTACTGCAATGATGTCGTCCTGGGTGATGAAGGACATCTCCATATCCACCTGGGTGAACTCAGGCTGACGGTCAGCCCGCAGGTCCTCGTCCCGGAAGCACTTTGCAATCTGGATATAGCGGTCAAAGCCGGCTGTCATAAGAATCTGCTTGAAAAGCTGAGGGCTCTGTGGCAGAGCGTAGAAGCAGCCTTCCCGTACACGGCTTGGAACCAGGTAGTCCCGGGCTCCCTCAGGGGTGGACTTGTTCAAGATAGGTGTCTCCACCTCAACAAAGTCATTCTTATAGAAATACTCGCGGATAGCGTGCATCAGGTTGCTTCTGAATACCAGACAGTTTCTGATAGCCGGGTTCCGCAGGTCGATATAGCGGTATTTAAGACGGGTCTCGTCATTTACCTTCTCGGCGTGAAGGGCTTCGAATGGAGGAGTCTTGGACTTATTAAGAATCTCCATGTCGGTGATATATACTTCAATCTCACCGGTTGCCAGCTTAGGGTTGGCCATTCCTTCCGGGCGCAGCCGCACTGTTCCCTTGGCAGCGATGACAAACTGGCTTCTGAGTCCGCCAGCCAGGTCGTGGATCTCTTTTCCGCAGACCTCCGGGTCAAATACAATCTGTGCCAGTCCCCACCGGTCGGTAAGGTCGATGAAAATGATTCCGCCATGGTCACGGTAGTTCTCTACCCATCCGCACAGGCAGACCTCTTTTCCCACATCTTTTGCGGTAAGCTCGCCGCATCTGAAATTTCTCTGTAATCTCATATATTCTGCTCCATCATCCCAACTGAGAGATTTTATTAAGTATCAATTCCCTTGCCTTCTTCGGGTCGGCCTTTCCGCCGCTGACCTTCATAAGCTGTCCGATAAGGAATCCAATCGGCTTCTGGTCGCCGCCCTTGATCTGGGCCACAACCTTGGCATTGTCGGCAAGGAGTTTGTCCACCATTGCCTCGACTTCGCCTGAGTCTGCAGTCTGCATCAGGTTGTTCTTCTCGATGACCTGCATCGGGTCTGCTTCCTCGTTTATGATGATATCCATAACCTTCTTGGCAGCCTGAGCATTGATTTTCTCATCCTCAAGAAGCTTGATAACTGTAACAAATTTTTCGACTGTAAGGAAGCTGTCGGCAAGGCTTTTCTTCGCCTTGTTCAGATCCTTGGCCACCTCGCCCCTCATCCAGGATGCTGCGTTAGCCACGCTGATACCGCCTTTCACTGCGTTCTCGAAGAAGTCTGCCTTGTCCTTCTCTTCGGTAAGGAACTCGGCACCATCCTCGTTCAGGCCATACCCGTCGATAAAGCGCTTTTTGCGCACCCACGGCAGCTCCACCTGGGCAGCCTCGATCTGGGCCAAAAACTCAGGTGTAGGGCAATATGGCGGCAGGTCCGGCTCCGGGAAGTAGCGGTAATCGTTGGCATTCTCCTTGCTACGCATTCCCTCGGTCCGTTTCTTCTCGTCGTTCCAAAGGCGGGTCTCCTGCACCACGCTCTCGCCGGCGGTGATCATCCGGGACTGCCGCTGGATCTCGTACTGGAGCGCCAGCTTAACATGGCGGAAGGAGTTGAGGTTCTTAACCTCCACCTTGCGTCCAAGCCCTTTGCCCTCGAAGTTCACAGATACATTGACGTCGCACCGCATGGAGCCTTCCTCCATGTTGCCGTCGCACACGCCCAGGTATCGCACCATCTTGCGGAAGTTCTGCATAAAGAGCTCAGCTTCCTCAGGTTTCTTGAAATCAGGCTCGGTGACAATCTCCAGAAGAGGTGTTCCCGCTCTGTTGTAGTCGCAGTAGGAGGTCATTCCCTCGTGCACCAGCTTGCCTGCATCTTCCTCAAGATGGGCATCATGGATCCGTACTTTAGGCATGCCATCCATCTCTATAAGTCCCTTAACTCCAAATGGAGAGTTGAACTGGGAAATCTGATAGTTCTTAGGCATATCCGGGTAGAAGTAGTTCTTCCGGTCAAAGACAGCCTTCTCGTTCAAGTGGCAGTTCATAGCCCGGCATACGATGTAAGCTTTCCGCACAGCCTCTTCGTTGAGCACAGGAAGCACTCCGGGGTATCCCATGCAGACCGGGCACACATGGCTGTTTGGCACATGGGTGAACTCGTTCTTGCAGTTGCAGAACACCTTTGTCTTGGTAAGAAGCTGGATATGTATCTCAAGTCCGATGAATGATTCTATCATAGTGCCTCCGGAGCGTCAGCCACAGGGAAGACATCAGCAAGCTCCCGGGCTGCGTCAAACAGCAGGTTTTCGCTGCAGTAGTTGGCAAAGAGCTGCATTCCCACAGGCAGGCCGTTCTCCACTCCCACAGGGATGCTTAAGGCCGGCATACCGGTCAGGTTGGCTGTTACGGTGAACTTGTCGGCCACCTTCTGCTGATACGCTGTAAGGCCTGCATTTCCATGCTTGAAGGCCTGGGATGGGAAGGCTGGTGCCACAAAGATGTCGGATGTGCTGAAGATATTCTTGAAATCGTCTATGACCTTGGTCCTGATCTTCTGTGCCTTAATATAGTACTGGTCCTGGAAGCCGGAGCGGAGCACATAGGTACCAAGCAGGATGCGGAGCTTGACCTCGTCGCCGAAGCCTTCGTTCCTGGATTTCTCCATCAGGTCCATAGGGGTTTCGCCCTCTTTGCTCCGGTGTCCGTAGCGGATACCGTTGTACCGTGCCAGGTTGGCGCTGGCCTCTGCTGTTGCGATGGTGTAGTAAACAGGGATTACATATTCCAGGGATGGAACCTGCACTCCCTTTATCTCAAAGCCCTTGTCCTTGATTGCCTGGATCAGGGCCTTGTATCCTTTCTCAATCTCAGGGGTAAGCCCCAGATCCCCTTCCAGATATGTGAAGCTGAGCTTGCCGTTCTTTGGCTTTGCCAGCTCTTCCGGATACGCAATAGAGGTCTGGTCGTGCCAGTCCTGGCCTCTGATAACCTTGAAAACCTTCTCGGTCAGATCCAAGTCTTTTGACAGCACGCCGATTACATCCAGGGAGGAGGCGTAGGCCACCAGCCCGTACCGGGAGACGCTGCCGTAGGTAGGCTTAAGCCCGTATACACCGCAGAAGGCGGCAGGCTGGCGGATGGATCCGCCAGTGTCTGATCCCAGGGCGAATGGGACCAGACCGGCTGCCACTGCAGCCGCGCTGCCGCCGCTGGAGCCGCCTGTCACACATTCTTTGTTCCAAGGGTTGTTGGTACCGCCGAAAGCGGAGAAATCGGTGGAGGAGCCCATTCCGAACTCGTCCATATTGGTCTTGCCCACCACTATTGCACCGGCGGCCTCCAGCTTCTCTACAGCTGTTGCGTTATAGGGAGAAACGAAATTCTCAAGAATCTTGGAAGCGCAGGTAAGGTGGAAGTCCTTGACTGCGATATTATCTTTCACTCCGCATGGGATATATGCCAATGGACCATCAGGGTTCTGGCACTCTTTCTTTTCTGCATCAATCTCCAGGAAGGAGTGGATGCTTTTGTCAGCAGCAGTCACCTGTTCTGCAAAAGCTTTTCTATCCTCGGGGGTCTTCAATACATCAAACATTCCAGGCCTCCTACAGGATATGGGGCACGGTTATGAACCGCTCGTCCCGTTCCGGAGCAGCTTCGATCATCCTCTCTGCAAGGGTGCTCTCCACCACCTCATCCTTCCGTACCCTGTTCTCTCCGATGGAGACATGGGTTGTAGGCTCAAGGCCTGTGACATCAATCTTCTCCATCATGGAAAAGTACTCTATCATCTGAGAAACGGCCTGGCTTAGATTGTCGGCCTCTTTTTCTGTCAGCTCAAGCCGGGCAAGGCTGGCTGTTATATATAATTCATCTTTCTGCATCAAAATAACTTTATAAATTATAATATCTTATGTCAATGATAATATTGAAACACCAACTAAAATCTGGAATAATAAAAGCATGATTTATACCGAGGGGAAAAAACTTTCCTACAACGAGCTGGATTTCAAGGGACGCTGGAAACCCGAGAACATATTCCTCACCATGCAGGATGTGGCTGGAAAGCACGCTGAAAAGCTGGGTGCCGGCTATGAGGACCTCAAGGAAAAGGGTATCACCTGGGTCTTGGTCCGTGCTTCTTTGAAGATGGAAAAGTATCCCGATGCCTATACCCCTGTTAAAATCACCACCTGGCCAGAGCCGGAAAAAAGGCTGCTGTTCCCCCGGTTCTTCATGTTCCAGGATGGTTCTGGAAATCTTTTGGGAACTGCTTCCACCCTTTGGGCCCTTATGGATATAGAAAACCGCACCCTGGTTGTCCCTGCCGCAAAAGGAATTGCAGTACAGACTCCGGCAGAACCCCCATTAAAACTGGAACTTCCCAGCAAGGTCAGGCTGCCCGAGGGAGAAATTACAGAAAGCACTGCTTGCCCCAAATATTCAGACCTTGATATCAACAATCATGTGAACAATTCAAGATATATCGACTGGTTCACCGACCAGATTCCATTGGAGATCCATGCCCGGGGCTTCCTGTCGGAGATTTCAGTAAGCTATTCAAAGGAGATCCGGAACGGTTCGACTGTAAAACTGGAATTCTCAAAAAATGGAGAGCAGTTCCGCCTTGCCGGGAAAGAGGGTGATCAGGTGTGCTTTATGGTGAACGCCACCTGGAAAGAGGAGAATTTATGAATCAGAAAAGAGTTGAGGAATTAATCAGAGAGCTTCTTATAGAAATCGGCGAAGACCCGGACAGAGAAGGGCTTGTCAGGACTCCGGAGCGGTATGCCAAGGCTATGGAATTCCTGACCAAGGGGTACGGTGAGAACCCTGAGAAAATCATCAACAACGCAATATTCTCCTCCGAGGCCAACAACATGATCATCTGCCGTGATATCGAGGTTTACAGCCTCTGCGAGCACCACATGCTTCCCTTCTTCGGCCGCTGCCACGTGGGATATGTGGCAAAGGACAAGGTGCTGGGAGTAAGCAAGATTGCAAGGATTGTGGAGATGTATGCCAGAAGACTCCAGATCCAGGAACGTCTTACAAAACAGATTGCGGAAGAGATAAAGAGAGCTGTGGATGCCGAGGGTGTGGGGGTGGTAATGGAGTGCCAGCACCTGTGCATGATGATGCGTGGTGTGGAGAAGCAGAACTCCCTTATGACCACATCCTCTGTGCTGGGCACCTTCCGCAAGAACCTGGCCACAAGAGAAGAGTTCCTTAACCTTTTAAACAGAAAAATCTGACAGCGAAACTTAGTACTGTTTTGCTATTTTCTTCGCTTCCTGCTTGACCCTGTCGGCCAGCTCCGGCGGGCTTAGAACCTTGACTGCGCTGCCGAAATGGAGCACCCAGAAAAGGGTCTCCTGCATCTGGTTAGACTTGAAGGAAAGATGGACTGTGCCATCCTTTTTCTGGTGCATCTTCTGCCCCTCATGCCAGTTCCGTTCCAGAATGTATGTGCTTATCTCCTTTGAGAAAAGGAGCTCAACCTTTACCGGTGCTGTAGGGTTGTTCCACACTCCGAAATTGGGGTCCACATGCTTCTTTATGTCAAAGTCTGCCGGCACCTTGAACTGCTTTTTGGTGCAGGATATTTTCTGCATCCTGGAAAGGGAGTAGATCCGCACTGTTCCGGCCTTATGACAGAAACCGATGACATACCAGTTACCTTTCTGGCAGATCACCTGATAAGGATCGAGGCACCGGGGACTGTACTCCTGCTTGCCCAGGGATCGGTACTGGAAGTCCATGCTCACACGGAGCTTGACTGCTTTGAACACCGTGTTGAACACTACATTATCGATATTGGGCAGCGGGTCGGATATGAACTGGATTCCGCCGGCTGCAAAGCTTGAGTTGACCGACACCTCTTCCGGCAGCATATCGGTGATCTTCTGGAAAATGCTTTTGAAGGAGGCCTCCAGCGGGGTATTCTTATACTGTTCCAGAAGGGGGATGATGGCTGATACTGTAAACAGCTCCCCCTCAGAGAGCATCACGCTCTTGATGAAGAAGGTGGGGTCTGTGTAATAGTATCCGTTTTTCTCCGCATCGTATTCCAGAGGGGCATTGTAGCGGTCCCGGAGGAACTCAAGATCCCGCATGATAGTGCTTCTGGAAACCTCAAACTTCTTCTCCAGCTGGGGGGCATTGGGATATCCCCCCTCCCGGATTATCCTGTCGATCTCTAACAGCCTTAGCGACTTGACTTTGTCTTCTCTGCTCTTTGCCATACAGAGATTATATCACTCTTCGTCCGATTCTGGCAAATTTTCTGCAAGGAATTTTATCAGAGTGACTAAATCGTCCAGCTTCTTATGGGTGATAAGAGGATTGAGCAGGGTGAACTTGAGATAGATATTGTCCTCGTCTGTAGTTTGTCCGATGACAACACCATGCTTGTGCATCAGAAGCCTGCGCACACGGCGGTTGATCTCGTCTGCCCTCTCAGGATCATCTCCCACATAGCGGAATACCACAGAGCTAATCTCCGGCTCAGTCACCACCTGGAAGCTCTTGTCGTGAACCAGGAGGCTGTAGAGGTACTGTGCATTCTCCATGCTGGTGTTGATAAGCTTGTTCCAGCCGTCCTGTCCCCGCATCTGGAAGGAGAGCCATACCTTCAGGGCATCGAAGCGCCGGGTGGTCTGGAGAGACTTGTTCACCAGGTTGGTGTAGCCGTCAGCCTCGTCCTCGATTCTGTTCAGATAGTTTGCATGGAAGGTGAGGACATCGAAGTCGCTTCCCTTCTTGAGCAGTACAACGCTGCAGCTTATAGGCATGAGGAACATCTTGTGGAAGTCCACAGTGATGGAGTCGCAGAGGGAAAGATCCTTGATCCTGTCCCTGTATTTGTCAGACATTACAACGCCGCTTCCGTAGGCTGCATCGGCATGGATCCACATGTTGTCCGCAATACCGATCTTAACCAGCTCCTTGATAGGGTCGATGCTGCCGTAGTCGGTGGTACCGGCAGTGGCTGCGATGAGGAAGGGGATATTTCCCTTGTCCTTATCCTCTCTGATAAGCTGACGCAGGGCATTCACATCCATCCTCTTCTTGCTGTCCACAGGAACATGGACTACAGATTCGTAGCCAAGGCCCAGGAGGTGGGCACTCTGCTCCATGGAGAAGTGGGATATCTCGGAGACATACATTCTCAGCTTGTGGAAGTTGTCAGGAAGACCTTTCTTCTGCACGTCGTGCTTAAGGATACGGTTGCAGAACCAGTCTCTGGCCAGGGTTATGGCAGTCTGGTTGGACTGGGAGCCGCCGGATGTGAATACACCGTCGGCACTCTTGTTGTAGCCGTAGAGCCGGCACAGATGGCGTATAACCTCAAGCTCAACCTCGGTGGCCACCGGAGACTGGTCCCAGGAGTCCATGGACTGGTTGAAGGCGGAGATGACAACCTCGCCTGCCAAGGTCTCCATCAGGGAAGGTCCGTGGAGGTGGGCCATATAGTCGGAGGATGAGGTGCGCAGAAGGTAGGGGAGAATCTGCTCCTTGATCTTGTTGAGAGTCTCTTCCCAGCCCAGACCTTCCTCCGGCAGGATTGAATCCTGATGCACCACTTCGTGGAGATCCCAGGGGGTGGTGCCGGAGTATGCACTGTCATCTGTAAAGACTTCAGAGACAGCCTTCACTGTCTCTGACATCATAGAAATATATTTTTCCTTCGATTCAGGATTATGGGTAAGAAGAATATTATCGTTTGACATCGGCATCCACTTCCATAACTGCTTTCTCGAAGATAGCTGCAGCCTGCTCAATCTCTGCGTCGGTCACATTGAGGGCGCACAGACAGCGGGTAACTGCACCTTCCCGGCCGCCCCGCTCCAGGATAAGCTTGTTCTCGAAGCATTTTCTCTGAACCTTCACGGCAATCTCGCCGCCAGGAGGGTATGAGCCCAGCATATCCGACTTTGCCTTAGGATTGATGAACTCGGTTCCTATCATAAGACCTTTTGCCCGGATGTCGCCGATAATGGAGACCTTCTCCTTGAGAGCCCGGAGCCTTTCCTCCAGGATCTTTCCTTTTCTGACAACGTCGGCCAAGAACTCAGGCTTGGAAACCCGCTTGAGCAGGATGGTTCCAGCCTTCATGGCCAGCTGGTTGCCGCGGAAAGTTCCGGCATGTGCGCCGGGTCCCCATGCGTCCAGCTTCCTGTTGTAGATTACTATGGAAAGAGGCAGGGATCCGCCCAGTGCCTTGGAGGTGAGAATCACATCAGGAACAATATCAGCATATTCAAATGCGAAAAGCTTTCCCGACCGACCGATACCGCATTGGATCTCGTCCACAATCATAGGTATATCCAGCTCTTTGGTTACCCGGCGCACAGTCTGCAGGAACTTGACCGGCGCTGGGATCACGCCGCCCTCGCCCTGGATAGGCTCCAGGATTACAGCCGCTGGCTTGGTTATACCGCTCTCGGGGTCCTTGAGCACCCGCTCAAAGTAGTTGCATGCAGCTGTCACACCAGCCTCACCGCCAAGCCCGAAAGGACAGCGGTAGGAGTATGGATATGGGAAGAACTGCACTCCCGGCATAAGGTTGGCCACCTTTGTCTTTGCACCCAGGTTTCCGGTGCAGGCGAGGGCGCCGTGGCCCATGCCGTGGTAGCCGCCCTGGAATGCGATTACAGTAGAGCGACCTGTGGCTGTCTTGCACAGTTTAAGTGCCGCATCGGTGGCATCGGTGCCGGATGGACTGCAGAACTGGATCTTTGCATCCTGCAGCTCTTTCGGCAGAAGCGAAAGCACTGTGTTCACAAATTCGGCTTTTACAGGGGTTATTAAATCAAGGGTATGCAGCGGAGCATCTGAATTGATCATCTCCACCAGCGCCTGATTTACTTCGGGGTCGTTGTGACCCAGTGCGAGAGTACCTGCTCCGCACAAGAAATCCAGATATTTGTTTCCCTCAACATCTTCCACCCAGGAGCCTTTTGCTTTTGCAATCGCAATCGGGAACTTTCTAGGATAGCTCCGGGCGTTGGATTCTGTGGTTTCCTGTCTGGTAATGTAATACTGATTGGTGCCCTTTGTCTCAAGCATCGACTTTCTCCCATTACTTAACGTTATACAACTATCCAGTTGTTGTAGACCTAACCATATACCAAAGAGGGGCAGGGCGCAACCCTTTTTGCAAAAAAAGTTAAATTTTTTTTATTCCCCATTTCCCTTTTTTTTCAGGTCAAAAAAAATAGGGTCACGACCCAAATCGTGACCCTTTAAGAATGACCTTTTAAATCTGCCTTACTTTTTCAGAGCAGCCCGGATGTCCTTCAGGATGTCCTCAACAGTCTCTGCTGGTGGCTCTGCAGCCTTAGCTGCTGCTTCTGCAGCTGCCTTTGCCTCGGCTTCTGCTTTTGCCTTAGCCTCTGCAACATCTTTAGCCTTTGCAATAGCGCGGATCACACAGAAAATACAGAATGCGATGATGATGAAGTCGATGATGTTCTGGAAGAAAAGACCATAATTCATTGTTGCATATCCTGCCTCGTGAGCAGCTGCAACTGTCGGGTAAGCTGCATATGTGAAGGTCTGGCCTTCCACTGCGTTAGGATTGATGCAGTAGTAGAGCTCCTTCAGGTTGGCGCCTTTTGTGACGCAGCTGATAAGCGGAGTGATGATATCAGCAACGAGAGATGATACAATTTTACCGAATGCACCGCCGACTACAACGCCGACAGCCATATCAACAACATTTCCTCTGGAAATAAATGCTTTGAAATCTTTAATGAAACCCACGGATTTCCCCCTGATAAAAATTAGTTTTATAAAATGGTATATACAGAAAAACTACTTGTCAAGTACATAACTTTGATTTTATAATTACTTAATAAATATTTACGGAGAGGAATATGTTCGGAAATATGTTTTCAACTGATATTGGAATGGACCTGGGCACCTGCAACACCCTGGTGTATATAAAGGGAAAAGGACTGGTTATCAACGAGCCTTCTGTAGTTGCCATAGAAAAGAATACAAAGCGTGTTATCTCGGTTGGAAAAGAGGCCAAGAACATGCTCCTCAGGACTCCTACCGACATTGTGGCCATCCGTCCGCTTCGCGACGGGGTCATCGCTGACATCGAGACCACCGAGAAGATGATCCGGCATTTCATTGCAATGGGCCTGCCACGCAGATGGCTGGTGAAACCGAGAATGGTCATCGGTATCCCAAGCTGCATCACCGAGGTTGAGCGTCGGGCGGTTGAAGAGTGCGCATACAAGGCTGGAGCACGGGATGTAAAGGTAATCGAGGAGTCCCTGGCCGCCGCAATTGGAGCCGACATTCCTATCCAAGAACCGGCCGGAAACATGATATGCGACATCGGTGGCGGAACATCCGAGGTTTCTGTAATCTCCATGAGCGGTATTGTAGTGACCAAAGCTATCCGTGTAGGCGGAGACGAGTTTGACGAGGCTATCGCAAAGCATATCAGGACAGTCCATAACATGATCATCGGCCTCCAGGCCGCAGAGCGTATCAAGATCAAGATCGGAAGCGCCTATGACACCGGAAACACCGAGGGAAAAATAGAGAAGATGGAAGTGGGCGGAACCGATGCTATCACAGGCCTGCCACGGAGAATCGAGATTGACAGCCTGGAGATCCGGGATTCCCTCAAGGACCCTGTTCATTCCATCATCGTGACCATAAAGAACACTCTTGCAGAGACTCCTCCGGAGCTCAGCGCCGACATCATCGAGCGGGGCATTGTCCTCACCGGCGGCGGTGCGCTGCTTCAGGGGTTGGACACCCTTATCTCCAAGGAGGTGGGCGTGCCTGTATTCATTGCAGAGGAACCGCTGCTGTGCGTTGCCAAGGGAGCAGGAAAATACTACGACCACATGAGGGGCAACATCTACAGAAAAAGCAGCAAGAATTCTTTCGGCGACTGATGACACCTGATGTTCAAAGGGCTATCGTTCCGGAAACATAAAAAAGATTTTATCACACTCTTTATCCTGGTCTCCCTGAGCATCGGAATGCTGGTCTATACTGCCTTCTCCGATATCTCATTCAAACCCAAGCAGGTGGGGCTGGATTTCTTCTCCCTGTTCCAGCGTGGAATTGTGAACACAGGCAAGTTCTTCTCCCAGACCGCAGGCTCCATATTGGAGCTCCGGAACCTGAAGAAAGAATACAAATCCCTTTTAAAAGAGTATGCCGAATACCAGCAGATGAAACAGGACTATGAGCATCTTGAGCAGGAGAACTCCATGCTCAAGGAACAGCTGGGATACATGGAGGATGACAGCATCACCAAGATTCCGGCCACAGTCATAGGGGGCGACACCAATAACTTCTTCAAGAGCATAGTTATCAACCAGGGGAGCAACAAAGGGATAAAGAAGGATATGCCTGTGATCGCCTATGTGGATGGCTACCAGAGCCTGGTGGGAAAGGTGGTGGAGGTAAGCTCCTATTCTGCGGTGGTAAAGCCTATCACCGACAGGAGCCTATATGTGCCGGCAGTGCTGCAGAAATTCAGATACAGGGGACTGGTGAACGGCCTTGTCATGAACTTTGTGAGCAGGGAAGCCTCCAACAGGATCGGATGCGGCGACCTGGTTGTCACATCCGGCTTCAACGGAAGCTATCCAGAGAATATCTATATTGGAAAAGTTAAAAGCATAAGCGGCAAGGAATACGAGACATCCCTGCGGCTGGAGATAGAGCCCTTTGTGGATTTCCTGCGGCTGGAATATGTGTTTGTCCTGGACCGGGAGGTAAAAGATGAAAACTAAAGAATCCTTCTTCATCTCCCTGCTTCTGGTTCTCATCCTGGTGATTCTCCAGAGCACTCTCTTCTACTTTGCTGTATCCAGGGTGGTAATTCCCGACTTTGCTCTTATAGTGGTTGCTTTCTTCGGCGCCCGCCGTGGTATGCAGGAGGGGCAGATCCTGGGCTTCTTCAACGGACTGGCCGAAGATTTCATGACAGCTTCCTTCCCCGGGTTCAACGCCCTTATCAAGACAATCATCGGTTTTCTTGCGGGAACCATAAAAAACAAAATGCTTTTTGACCCTGTCATTTTCCCCAGCCTGTTTATCTTCTTTGTCACACTTCTTAAGGGAATACTGGCAGCAGTCACAGCATATCTCTTCTTCCCCGAGGGTTACTTCCCTGCAGTATTCAGCAGCAGCTTCCTTATGGAGATTGTGCTTAACTCCCTGTTCGCACCCCTCATATATCTGATCCTTAAGAAGACTCATCTGATTCCAAACGATATCTGGGGCGGCAAGTGAGCAAAAACCCCTTCGAGAACCAGAGTATAAGACGGGAGAGGATGTTCTTCCTTATCCTCGTGGTCTGCGTTGTATTCGCTGTTTTCTCAGGATACCTTTTCTCCATGCAGGTGACCCGCTGGATGGAATATCAGAGCCGGGCGTGGGCTGTTGCCCGGAGAACCTCTGTCGTTCCGGCGCTCCGTGGGGAGATCTACGACCGTAACTATGATGCCCCTTTGGCCACCAATGTGGACTCCTTCGCTGTTTCGATTGTACCGGCCGAGACCGACAGGCAGAGGCTTTCTCAGATAGTTGCAGGACTGGCCAAAATCCTGGGGACAGACCCCCAGGTCCTTCTGAAGAAAATTCCCCAGGCCGATGTTTTCCAGTCCATAGAGCTCAAGGATAATGTCTCCTACGCCCAGGTAGTCCAGATTGCTTCCAATATAGAGGACTTCCCCGGCATATCCTGGAGCAGCAAGCCGGTGCGCCATTACAACCACACCCCATCCCTTTCCCATGTGATCGGGTATGTGGGGAACATAAACACCGAGGAGCTGCATCTGCTGTACAACAAGGGCTACGATGCCAACAGCATAATAGGAAAGAACGGAATAGAGAAGGAATACGACCTGACTATGAAAGGAACTCCCGGATTAAAGTCCATAACTGTGGATGCCAAAGGACGGAACGTCCAGGAAGAGCGGTATATAAGGGCGCCGGTGCCGGGCAAGAACATTGTGCTGACCATAGACCGGCGTATACAGGAGCTGTGCGAGAAAGCCCTGGGCCAGCGGATGGGCTCTGTGGTGGTGCTGAAGCCCAACACCGGCGAAATCCTGGCCATGGTATCTTACCCATCCTATGACACCAACCGGTTCTATGCCCCAGACAGCGCCAGCTATTACAGCACCCTGCTGGAGAACGGCAACCACCCCTTCCTGAACCGCTGCATCCAGTCGGCCAATGCACCGGCGTCGGTGTTCAAGACCATAATGATGACAGCTATCCTGGAAGAGAAGGCATTCCCTCCGGCCCAGACCATTGACTGCACCGGAAAGCTTGTGCTGGGAGACCGCACTTTCAACTGCCACGTGAAGACAGGACACGGCCCTTTAAACCTTGCCGATGCCTTAAGGGAATCCTGCGATGTTTACTTCTGGGAGGTGGGGGGCAACTATCTGGGGCCCAAAAAGATAGAGCAATATGCAAAGATGATGGGTCTCGGTGAGAAAACCGGCGTGGATCTGCCGGGGGAGGTTGCCGGACTGGTTCCAAACCCCGACTGGAAGCTCAGCCGTATAAACGAGATGTGGGTTGGGGGCGACACCTACAATATGTCCATAGGCCAGGGCTACACCCAGGTCACCACACTGCAGATAGCAGACCTTATAGCCATGATAGTGAACGAGGGCACCATATATGTGCCCCATCTGCTTAAGGAAGTGCGGGATGTTGTCACCGGCGAGGTGGTGGAGGAGCGCAAGCCCCGGATTCTCCACAAGGCCGACATAAGCAGCCACACCTTCCACGAGCTTAAGAAAGCTATGCGCAGTGTGGTGGCCGAAGGCTCAGTACGCAGACTTTTCAACAACAAGGTTGTCTCTGTGGCAGGAAAGACAGGAACCGGCGAGGTAGGCTACACAGACCGCTGGACCAGCTGGTTTGCCTCCTTCGGCCCATATCAGGCCGAAAACCCCGATGACCAGGTGGTTGTAGTGGTTATGATAGAAGCCTCCAACGAATGGGAATGGTGGGCTCCCAAGGCCAGCAACGCCATCTACCAGGGAATTTTTGCAAACCAGAGCTACGAGGAAGTGGTCAAGACGCTGGATATATGGTATCTGAACAATGGCACCGATGTCATCAGGAGGCGAAGTGAATAGCAGAAAATCCTTCCTTACCTTCGATTTCATCATTATTCTTATGGTGCTCTGCCTCTCGGTGATAAGCGTATGCTTCATCTATTCCAGCGGCCTCAACTCCGAAGGGGTCAACACATCCATCGAGTTCATCAAGCAGATAATCTGGGTTGTCACAGGACTGATCCTTATGACGCTTGTCATATACATCGACTATAAATATCTCTATGACTTTGCCTACTACATCTATGGAGTATGCATCCTTATGCTGCTCATAACCCTGCTGGTGGGCAACAAGGTCAACGGTGCCCGCTCCTGGCTGGGGCTGCCCGGCGTAGGTATACAGCCTTCGGAATTCGCAAAGCTGGGAACTATCATAGCCCTTTCCGCCTTCTGCACAAAGAACAGAGAGAATATCAGGTCTTTTGGCGTTTTCATCAGGGCAGCAATGATTACTATTGCCCCTATGGTCCTTGTCCTGGCTCAGCCTGATTTAGGGACTTCTCTGGTCTACATCCCTATATTCTTAGTCATCCTCTTCATGGCAGGGGCAAAGATACGATACCTCTTCTTCCTGGTGGCCTGCGGCATCTGTGTCACCCTGTTCACCATCATTCCCATGTGGTCCGGTTATATCCTTAAGAAAGAGACCTTCTTTGTCGCAGTCTTCTCCAACCAGCTTCTGATGCTTGCAGTCCTGGGTGCCTGCCTTCTTATTGTAATCCTCTCTGCTGTAGGCTGGTTTGTGTTCAAGAAAGGGCTGTATTACTGGACCGGCTACAGCTTTGTCATCCTTTCTCTTTCTCTGTTTATGGCCATGCTGGCACAGAAGATTCTCAAGGCTTATCAGATCATGCGGCTTGTAGTATTCCTGGATCCAAGCGTAGATCCCCAGGGAGCAGGCTGGAACATTCTCCAGTCCCTTACAGCCATCGGTTCGGGCGGGCTTACAGGCAAGGGCTTCCTCCAGGGAACCCAGAGCCACTACAACTATCTCCCCCAGCAGAGCAACGACTTCATCTTTTCCATCATCGCTGAGGAAATCGGATTTCTGGGTGGCATGGTGGTGTTCGCCTGCTTCTTCATCCTTATTATCAGAGGGTTCATCATAGCAAATTCCTCCAAGGATGCCTTCGGCTCCTACCTCTGTTTCGGCATCATCGCTATGATTTTTTTCCATTTTGTGGTAAATATTGGAATGGCAATGGGCATTATGCCTATCACCGGAATTCCGCTGCTCTTCCTTTCCTACGGAGGCTCGTCCCTTTGGACCTCCATGATGGCAGTAGGAATACTGATTAATGTTTATTATAGAAGATACGGATTTAAGATTTGAATATTTCTGATTACAAGCACTTAGACAATATACTCCTGCAGGTCAACAAACCAGCCCGCTACACCGGCGGTGAGTTCGGTTCTTACCGGAAATACGGCTGCCCTCTGAACATGGCAATCTCTTATCCAGACCTGTATGAGATTGGGATGTCCAACACGGCCCTCAAGGTGCTTTACAACATCTTCAACGGGATTGAGGGGGTGAACTGTGAGCGGGTCTTTGCGCCAGCCCCTGACTTCGAGGAGAAGCTGCGGGAAGCCCAGATTCCTTTGTATACGCTGGAGACAGGCATCCCCCTTAAAAAGCTTGATATCATCGCCTTCACCATAGGTTATGAGCTTACAGGAACCAATGTCCTCAACATAATCGACATGGGGGGCATTCCGCTGGAAGCTGATGAAAGGGGCGAGGATGACCCTATAGTGATAGCAGGCGGCCCTGGCGTGACCAATCCGGAGCCCTTTGGAAAAATATTCGACGCTATATTCATCGGGGAGGCAGAGGATGCCTACGAGCCCCTTCTGGAAGAGGCTATCGCCATAAAAAAGCGGGGTGGAAAACGGAGCGATATTATCTCTCTCTTTGAATCCAAGAGCTTTATCTGGACCCGGAATAAAAAAGAGAAAGTACATAGAGCTGTCTGGAACAGCTTTGGAAAGCGGGTCTACCCGGCGGCAAGGGGACCGGTTCCATCCATAAAAGCGATACAGAACAACGGAGTGGTGGAGATAATGAGAGGCTGCCCCAACGGCTGCCGCTTCTGCCATGCCGGCATCTACTACAGGCCCCAGAGGGAAAAGGACATCTCCCTTATCCTGCAGGAGATCGACACCCTGGTGCATACCTACGGCTACCGGGAGATAACCCTGCTCTCCCTCTCCTCCGGGGACTACTCTGTAATGCCCCGGCTTATCACCTACTTAAACCAGAAGTACGCATCCTACGGCGTCTCTTTCGCCTTCCCGTCACTCAAGGTAAGCACCTTCTCCCTCAACCTGCTGTCCCAGCTGAACGAGGTGCGGAAAAGCGGCCTTACCTTTGCGGTGGAGACGCCGCTGCCAAACTGGCAGGCAGACATGAACAAGACAGCCACCATGGAGAGCATAGTGGAGATAATCCGGGAGGCCAAGAAGCTGGGCTGGCGTGTGGCCAAGTTCTACTTCATGATAGGGCTCCCTGTCTCAGGCGGCGGGGGCGAGGAGAAGGAGATCGTAGACTTCATCCTCCAGGTCTATGCCCAGACCAGGATACAGCTCAACATAAATGTGGGCACCTTTGTGCCGAAGCCCCACACCCCTTTCCAGTACGCCGCCCAGCTGACCGAGGAGGAGAGCTGGAAAAAACTGTCATACATAAAGGATTCCCTCCGGGGCCACCCCATAAAAGTCAGCTACCACTCCCCGTTCCTCTCCTACCTGGAAGGCATTTTCTCCCGGGGAGACTGCCGGGCAGCCGACCTGCTTATAAAGGCCTTCAAAATGGGCACCAGACTGGATGCCTGGGACGAGTACTCCAAGCTTGACGTATGGAAGCAGGTGCTGGCCGAGGCCGACTGGGATGTGAAAGACGAAATCTGCCGGCAGCGCACCACCGAGGAGCCGCTGCCATGGGATTCCGTATCCATGGGGGTTTCCTCCTCGTTCTACAAAAACGAATGGAACAAGCTTGGAACCAATACCTTCACTTCTGTCTGCAGCCCGGACTGCGGCCACAACTGCGGCATCTGCGGAAGCAAAACAGCAATCAAAAACATAGACCAGAATATAGAGTTCCCGCCTCTGCCGCCCCAGGAGCCGATTCCAGAGGGCATCTCCCGCATCTACTTTGTCTTTGCAAAGAAAGGGGAGCAGATATTCCTAGGCCACCTGGACCTTATGGGCATAATGGAAAAATCCATCCAGCGGGCAGGGTTCTTCATCGAATTTTCCCAAGGGTTCAACCCCAAGCCACGGCTTGAGTTTGCCCATCCCCTCTCCCTGGGAATCGTCTCAGAAGGGGAGATTGCCTCCATCAACATCCACGGCACCACAGATGCGCAGACCTTTATACAGAACATGAACAGAAGCCTCCCCTGGGGGCTTGAGGTGAAAGAGGCCTATGTGGTCTCCAAGGAGACATATAAAGCCAAGAAGATCCAATCCCTCATGAGCCTTTACAGCGGCAGCCAGTATACTCTGGATTATATTGGAGACGACATCGAAAGCTTCCAGTCCAATCTGGATAAATACATCAGAGAAAACCAGCTGGAGAACTATGTCAGCGCCCGGCGGGACGGCACCAGCTTCGCCTTCGACATCAAGGCTGGAAACAAGAAGGCAAATATGATGGCACTCCTCAAGGAAGTGCTGGGAACCGGCTATCCCCTGGAGCAGTGCAGAATAACCCGGAACCGCCTTATATGCTCACCGGAACCGGAAGAAAGACTCCCATATCAAGAGTATTTCAAGACTATATAATAGTATATTGACAAAACAAATATATAAATTTAATAATTTTTCCAAGGAGATGCCGATGTCAAAACACATAGAGACAACATGTATCCAGGGCGGATATGTACCAAAGAATGGAGAGCCAAGACAGATTCCAATAATCCAGTCCACAACCTTCAAATATGATACCAGCGAGGATATGGGCAAGCTTTTCGACCTGGAGGCATCCGGTTATTTCTATACCCGGCTCCAGAACCCTACAAACGATTATGTGGCTGCAAAAATTGCAGAGATGGAGGGGGGCACAGCTGCAATCCTCACATCATCTGGACAGGCTGCCAGCTTCTTTGCTGTGTTCAACATCGCCACAGCCGGCGACCATGTGGTTTCATCCGCTGCAATCTACGGAGGCACATTCAACCTCTTCAACGTGACTATGCGGAAAATGGGAATCGACTTCACCTTTGTATCTCCTGATGCATCTGACGAAGAGATCCAGGCTGCCTTCAAGCCAAACACCAAGTGTGTCTTTGGCGAGACTATCGCAAACCCTGCCCTTACAGTATTTGATATTGAAAGATGGGCAAAAATTGCACATAAGAACGGCGTTCCGCTGATTGTGGACAACACCTTCCCGACACCTATCAACTGCCGGCCTTTTGAATGGGGTGCGGATATCGTCACCCACGCAACAACCAAGTATATGGATGGCCACGGGGTCGCAGTAGGTGGCGTTGTAGTAGATTCCGGCAAGTTCGACTGGATGGCCCATGCCGACAAGTTCCCCGGACTCTGTACTCCGGACGACAGCTACCACGGCATAACCTACGCCATCAAGTTCGGCAACGCAGGGGCCTTCATAACCAAGTGCACCGCCCAGCTTATGCGGGACTTCGGCAGCATCCAGTCGCCGCAGCACGCCTTCTACCTGAACCTGGGACTGGAAAGCCTCCATGTAAGGATGCCACGGCATGTTGCCAATGCCCAGGCAGTAGCAGAATTCCTGGAAAAGCATCCTAAGATTGTAAAAGTGAACTACTCCGGCCTTAAGAGCAGCCCTTATTATGATCTGCAGAAAAAATATATGCCTAACGGCGGCTGCGGCGTTGTCTCCTTCGAGCTCAAGGGGGGGCGTGATGCAGCACTTAAGTTTATGAAGGCCCTCAGAGTTGCGGCAATCGAGACCCACGTGGCCGATGCCCGCACCTGCTGCCTCAACCCTGCTACAGCAACCCACCGGCAGCTTACCGACCAGCAGCTTGTGGAGGCCGGCATCTCACCAGGACTGGTACGCTATTCCTGCGGCCTTGAGAATGCCCAGGACCTTATTGACGACCTGGCACAGGCCTTAGACCAGATTTAAAAGAGGATTACATGCCGATTAAGATTCCAAACAAGCTGCCTGCAGCAAAGACACTTGAAAAAGAAAACATCTTCTTCATGACCGAGACCCGGGCTATGACCCAGGATATCCGGCCGCTGCAGATACTGCTTCTGAATCTTATGCCTATAAAAATCGATACCGAGACCCAGTTTGCCAGGGTCCTGGGCAACACTCCGCTGCAGATAGACCTGGAGCTCATTGCCCCTACAGGACATACCTCCAAGAACACCACCCAGGAGCATATGCTGGCATTCTACAAGACCTTCGATGATGTAAAGGACAACTATTACGACGGCCTTATCATAACCGGAGCTCCTATCGAGCACCTTGCCTTTGAGCAGGTGGATTACTGGGAGGAGCTCTGCAGGATCATGGACTGGAGCACCACCCATGTATTCTCCACCCTCCACATCTGCTGGGGCGCCCAGGCCGGACTTTACCACCATTTCGGCATCCCGAAGGTGGAGATGAAAAAGAAGCTTTCCGGCATCTACCGGCACCATCTGGAAGGAAAGAACTTCATGCTGTTCCGGGGCTTCGACGACACCTTCTGCGTTCCCCACTCCCGGTATACAACAGTACTCCGGAAAGATGTGGAGAAAGTAAAGAGCCTTAAAATCTTGGCATCCTCCCCGGAGGCAGGCATCTACGCCATAAAAACAAACGAAGGGCGCCAGATCTTCCTGCTGGGCCATGCAGAATATGATGCCGACACCCTTAAAAAGGAATATTACAGGGACCTGGAGGCAGGGATAAATCCGGCTATTCCGGAGAATTATTTCCCGGACAATGATCCGACAAAGGAGCCTATAGTCTCCTGGCGCAGCTGCGCACACCTGCTGTACGCAAACTGGCTCAACTACTACGTATACCAGAGCACGCCATACGACCTTAAGAACATTCCGACAAGCTGATATGGAAGCCAGGCTCCCCTTCTACGGCTATTCTGAATATCTCCAGCATAAATATGGAACAAAAGTATACCGCATAGCTGTGGACGGCGGCTTTTCATGCCCCAACCGGTGTGCAGGGCGCCAGGAGGGCGGGTGCATTTACTGCAACGAACAGGGCTCCCGGGCCTCCTACTTAGACAAGGCGAAAGCCATAGAGGAGCAGATTAGGCGAGGAATAGCCTTTACCAGGCGGCGCTATAAGGCAGAGCTTTTCCTCCTTTATTTCCAGGCCTACTCCAACACCTTCGACACAGTGGAGAACTTAAAGAAAACCTATGACGCCGCCCTGGCCCTGCACCCCTTCCGGGAGCTTATTGTAGCCACCCGCCCAGACTGCATCGACGAAGCCAAAGCAGAGCTTCTGGCTTCCTATATAAAACCAGATTTCGACGTATGGGTGGAGCTGGGACTCCAGAGCGCCAACGACCGCACCCTGGAGCGGATCCACAGAGGCCACACAGCAGCCCAGTATAAGACAGCTTTCGACTTACTTCATTCCAAAGGGATAAAAATTGCCACACACCTCATTCTGGGGCTTCCAGGAGAAGATTTTGAAGACATGCTGGCCTCTGTGGATTTCATCAACGCCTTGCATCCTGAGGCGGTGAAGCTCCACGACCTGAACATAACCTACAATACAGAACTGTACAACGAATACTTAAAAGGAGAAGTCACCGCCCCTTCCCGGGAGCTGTATATCGAGTATCTTATCAGCGTAATAGAACACCTGCGGAACGACATTATCCTTATGCGCCTGACATGCGACACCTACGAGGCTGACAGAGCAGCTCCCAGGAAGTACATGGCCAAGGGCAACATCTACGCCCTGCTCCAGAAAGAGATGGAGAAACGGCAAACCTGGCAGGGCCGGCTTTATTCACCGACAATCCAATAGACAAATAAAAAAGCCTCCTGTTTCCAGGAGGCTTGTATATATTTGATACTCAGATCAGTATCCGAGCTCGCACATTGCATCTGCAACTTTCTTGAAGCCTGCGATGTTAGCGCCCTTAACATAGTCGATGTATCCGTTTTTCTGCTTTCCTTCGCGAACACATGCGTCGAAGATGTTCTTCATGATTGTCTTGAGCTTATCGTCTACCTCAGAAGCCTTCCACTTAAGGTGCTCTGCGTTCTGGCTCATCTCGAGACCGGAAACTGCTACACCACCAGCGTTAGCTGCTTTTCCAGGAGCGAATGGAATCTTCTTAGCCTGGAATTTCTCGATAGCTTCTGGAGTACAACCCATGTTGGAAACTTCGATAACATATTTTACGCCGTTCTTGATAAGCTTATCAGCATCCTTGCCGTCAAGCTCGTTCTGGAGAGCTGCGGTGAATGCGATGTCGCAAGGAACTTCCCAGATCTTCTTTCCAGGAACAAACTTTGCGCCCTTGAACTTCTCTGCATAAGGAGCAACGATGTTCTTGTTTGACTGTCTGAGCTCAAGCATGTAAGCGATCTTTTCTGGTGTGCTTACGCCAGCTTCGTCCAGGATGTATCCGTCTGGTCCGGAGATTGCAACAACCTTAGCTCCGTAGAATGCAGCCTTTGTAACTGCGCCCCAAGCTACGTTACCGAAACCGGAAACAATTGCTCTCTTTCCTTTGAGTGAATCCTTGTTATATTTAAGAACTTCGTCTGCGAAGTAGAGTGCGCCGTATCCTGTTGCCTCTGGTCTGATGAGTGAACCGCCCCATGTCTGTCCTTTTCCTGTAAGAACACCGGTGTTCTCCTGGCGGATTCTCTTGTACTGGCCGTACATGAAACCGATCTCTCTTCCACCTACACCAAGGTCACCTGCTGGAACGTCTGTGTCAGGTCCGATATATTTCTGGAGCTCTGTCATGAAGCTGCGGCAGAAGCGAAGGATCTCTGCGTCGGACTTTCCGGTTGGATCGAAGTCGGAACCACCCTTACCACCGCCCATTGGGAGTGTTGTAAGTGAGTTCTTGAAAATCTGCTCGAATCCGAGGAACTTAAGAGTTCCAAGGGTTACGTTCTTGTTGAAGCGGAGACCGCCCTTATAAGGACCGATAGCACTGTTGAACTGAACTCTGTAACCGCGGTTTACCTGGATCTGATGCTTGTCATCTTCCCATTCAACTCTGAACTGGATAACTCTTTCTGGTTCAACAATTCTGTCAAGGATTTTGTTGGCGAGGTACTTAGGTGTCTTGTTTACTACATCGATAACAGAAGTAACAACCTCTCTTGCAGCCTGGATAAACTCTGGCTGTGCAGGGTTCTTTCTCTCGAGCTCTGCCATAAATTCATCTAATTTATACATTCTTTTCTCCTCTAAAAAAATATGTATTTCTATTTGTGGTAGCTTGATATTATCTCTAAAGAATTATTTGGTCAATATTGATTATCCTCAGTTATGGAAAAAGATATAAAAATATGATTGATATTTTCTCATACATATATTATAAAATATTATAATAGCATTTTTGGAGGGCCCAAATGATTGTTATAAACGAAGATATCAGAGTAATGAAACAGGATTTCAAAGGCAAATCCTATGTATCCATCAGAAAGTGGTATCAGGACAATGGCGAATGGAAACCTGGCAAGCAGGGAATCAACTTGAAGATGGAAGAGTGGGAAGAATTCCTGAACAAGCTGGAAGCCATCAAAGAGGATCTTAAAGCCTGACCTGAAATCATGGAATACATCACTGGCTTTCATGCCATAGAGGAGGCTGTCCGTGCGGGCAATATCCGTGGCAAGCTCTATTTATCCAAAAGTGGCGGCAGGCATCAGAAGATAGAGCAGGAAGCCAGAAGCGCTGGAATCAGAAGCATCAAATCCTCGGATGACGAGATAAAACGTCTCTCCGGTGCCGATGACCACAGAGGCATAATGCTTGTCATCGAAGAGCGCAAGACCAGCCTGCAGAATATAACTCTCAAAACATTTCTTAAAAATCTCACAAAAGAAAAATCTCTTGTACTGCTTTTGGACGGCATCACCGATCCTCACAACTATGGTGCTATACTTCGCTCTGCAGACCAGTTCGGTGTGGATCTTGTAATTATTCCTCAGAGCCGTTCTGCAAAGGACAGCGAGATAATTGGAAAGACTTCTGCCGGCGCCAGGGAATTTGTAAGCGTGGCTGTTGAAAACCTGTCCCGTTCTATTGATTTATTGAAGGAAGCTGGTTATTGGATATACGCCGCCGATATGGACGGACAGGCCAGCTATAAGCTGAACCTTAAGGGACGCACAGCAATTGTGATGGGAAGCGAAGGCTCCGGAGTATCAAAGATACTGGCTGAAAAAAGCGACGGCATTATCTCTATTCCGGCCCAGGGTCATGTGGATTCTTTCAATGTCTCTGTAGCTGCCGGCATTCTTATGTACGAGGTTATCCGGCAGAATTCTTTATAATTCCTCGAAGAACTTCCGCCCTATGTCGCTGCGGTGGAAGCAGTCTTTGAAATAGACCTCATCTGCGGCAATATAAGCATATTTGCTTGCCTCGGCAAAGTCCTTTCCAAGCCCTACAACAGAGAAACACCGTCCTCCGCCTGTGATGATGTTGTTATCCATATCCCGGCCCGTGGAGGCGTGGAAAATAACCACCAGGTCATCCCGGAAGAGCGGCATGTAATGGACTACATTGCCTTTGGCATATTTGCCTGGGTATCCTCCTGCTGCAATTACAACACAGAGTGAGCATTTATTGGAGATTTCCAGCGGGAAGCTGGCAAGCTCCTGTTTCCGAACAGCATCGAAGAGAGATCCGAAATCAGAGTCTATAAGTGGAAGGAGAGCCTGGGTCTCGGGGTCGCCGAACCGGGCATTATATTCAAGGAGCTTTGGTCCTTTCTCTGTAATCATAAGACCGAAGTAAAGAAGTCCTATGTATTTGTAACCCTCTTTCTTGATTCCCTCAAAGGTAGGGATCACAACCTCTTTCTCAATCTGGGCCAGCAGGTCTCTGGAGACAGTGGGAACCGGGCAGATAGAGCCCATTCCCCCGGTATTCGGCCCCTGGTCTTTGTCATAGGCTTTCTTGAAGTCTGCGCATGGTGGCAGAAGCACATAATCCTTTCCGTCGGAGATTGCAAAAATAGAAGTCTCCCAACCAGTCAAGAACTCCTCGACCAACAGGGTGTCATCCTTAAGAATGTTACGGCCGAACTCAAGAAGCTCGTTCTTGTCATCAGACTCAAGAACTCCCTTTCCTGCAGCCAGACCATTCTTCTTTATAACAACCTTCCCTTCCGATTTCTTGATAGCTTTCTCAAAAGCCTCAACGTTGTCAAATTCCTCGGAATAGGCGGTAGGAATACCATATTTCTTCATAAAGGACTTGGAGTAGAGCTTGCTGGCCTCAAGCTGGGCAGCCTGCTTGCATGGTCCGAAGGCATAGATTCCGGCAGCCTCCAGATCATCTACAACTCCAGCGGCAAGAGGAGCCTCCGGCCCTACAAAAACAAAGTCGATTTTATATTTTCTGCATGCACTTATCACACTTGCGCTGTCGCAGGGATCCACATCTGGCAGATTTTCGGCTATATCCTCTGTTCCTGCATTTCCAGGAGCCACATATAGTCCGGATAATATATTACTCTTAGAGAACTTCCATGCGATTGCATGTTCCCGTGCTCCAGAACCAAGAACCAAAACTTTCAAAACTTCCCCCCGCTGTTACTGTCACTTATCCAATGAATCAAGAACAGATAAAATCGTCTCCGGGTAACAGCTATGTTCTATGTTATGTATCTTTTTTTCAATTTCTTCAAGTGACTCTGTAAAGTCCCTTTTAAAGGACTTCTGAGTAATGATAGGACCGCTGTCCATACCATAGTCCACATAGTGGATGGTCACTCCCAGCTCCGCATCCTTGGAGGCATAGCTTTCTGCAATTCCGTGGGTACCGGGGAACTTGGGCAGAAGAGCCGGATGGATATTCAGAATCCTGTTCTTATACCGGTCTACAAAGTAAGGGGTCAGAAGCCGCATAAAACCGGCCAGCACCACCAGCTGCACCCCTTCTTTCTCAAGGATGGCGCAGATATCTTTCTCGGCCTCTTCCCGCTCCCGCTTGAAGTAGGAGACATAGTAAGTCTTTATCCCCAGGTTTTTTGCCCGCTCAAAGGCATATGCATCCTTGCGGTCGCAGATCATGCACTTGAGATTGTGCTTTGTCCCGGCAAGCTTTTCTGCTATAGCCTGGAAGTTGGAGCCGTTGCCGGAAACCAGCACTGCATAATCAGCCATTTACAATCTCTCCGATAACACGGATAGCAATCTTGCTTCTCTTTGCAAAGGAAAGGACATCATCCACATTGTTCTTCTTTACAACCATGGCAATTCCGATTCCCATGTTGAACACCCTCTCCATCTCCACCGGGTCGATTCCGCCGTTCTTCTGGATCTTCTTGAAGATCTCGGGCACTTCCCATGCTGTGGTGTCAAACACAGGCTTCACTGTCTTAGGCAGTGTACGGATAAGGTTACCTGTAAGACCGCCGCCGGTTATGTGGGCAGCCGCCTCGATATTATCCTTTGCAATCAGCTTCTTAAGCTCTTTCACATAAATCTTTGTAGGCTTGAGCAGCTCCCTGCGGCCAGCCTTGTCTTTCTTATCAATAACTTTACGGGCCAGGGAAAGACCATTGGAATGGATTCCTGCAGAAGGAAGTCCTAAGATGATATCCCCTTTCCTGATATTCTTTTTCCGGGGGAGCATCTTATCCCGGTCTACGATTCCTACTGCAAATCCAGCCAGGTCGAAATCGTCAGAGCCATACACATCAGGCATCTCGGCAGTCTCGCCACCGGCCAGTGTGCATTCAGCCTGCTCGCAGCCATCTACAACGCCTTTGATAATCTGGTGCAGCACTTCCTCGTGAATCTTGCCGCAGGCAATATAGTCCAAGAATGTCTGAGGAGCGGCGCCGCATACAATCAGGTCGTTCACAGACATGGCAACCAGGTCGATTCCTACAGTGTCGTATATTCCCAGCTCCTGGGCGATCATCAATTTTGTTCCCACGCCGTCGGTGGTGGAGAGCATAATCGGGTTTTTATATTTTTTTGTATCTATAGCAATTCCGCCGGCAAAACCGCCGATACTGCGTGAAACTGCCTTGGATTTAAGAGAGCCGATGAAGCTTGCGAACTTATCTCCTTTGTCAATGCTTACACCTGCTTCCTCGTATGATTTTACTGGCATGATTTCCCCCTATTCTTCATCATCATCTAAATCTTTATCAAAATCTAATTCTGGATCTGCCTCTGGTGGTACAGGTTTTCTACCCCCCTCGAGCTTCTCAAAAATCATAGTTTCGCTGTCTTTCTTGGATTTTTTTAGAGCCAGAGAAACCTCGTCAATCAGCAGCTTGCTGGCGTTGTCAAACAGCTTGCGCTCCTGAATCGGAAGCTCCTTTGATGTGCTTCTGTCGTACAGGGTCTTGACTACTTGTGCAATATCGCTGATTGTCCCTTTCTTAAGAAGTTCCAGGTTCTGCTGATTTCTGGTTTTCCAGTCTGTGTTTGCCTGCTCATATTCCTTGTTCAAAAGGTCAAGTGCCTTAAGAGCCTCCTTGGAGGAGACAATCTTCCGCAGACCTATGATTTCTGCGTTTTCCACCGGAACCATGACTGTCATATCCGGGGTTTCAAAATAGATACAATAATAGAGCATCTGCTGATCCCGGAACGGACGCTTCTCTATAGCCTTAATCTCCCCTACGCCCTGAATTGGATATACTACATGCTCGTTCAAAGCAAAAACAGGAAGCTTCTTGGCTGGCTTTGGTGCCGGCCTAGGAACAGGTTTCACGGCCTGTTTAGCAGTTTTTTTAGGAGCTTCTTTTGGGGCTGGTTTAGCTGGCGCTTTTGGTGCAGCCTTTGGCGCAGCTTTTGAAGCTGTTTTTGCTGGAGTTTTAGCAGCAGGCTTTGCAGCCGCCTTAGCAGGGGCTTTTGCCGGTGCCTTCTTCACTGGCTTTGCAGCTGGTGCAGTTTTCGCTGGTGTCTTCGCAGGTGCCGGTTTTTTAGCCGGAGTTGCCTTTTTTGCTGGTGCTTTAGTTGGTGCTTTTGCTGTTGTTTTCATTGGCTTGCTTGGTGTCTTAGTTGTTTTGGTGGTAGCCTTTGCTGATGTCTTTGGAGCTGTCTTAGGTGCTGCTTTGGTCGCCGGCTTTTTTGCCGCTGGCTTTGCAGCCGCCTTAGCAGGGGCTTTTGCCGGTGCCTTCTTCACTGGCTTTGCGGCTGGTGCAGCTTTCTTGACCGGTGTCTTCGCAGGAGCTGGCTTTTTAGCCGGAGCAGCCTTTCTTGCTGGTGCTTTCTTTACCGCTGGCTTTGCAGCTGCCTTAACCGGAGCTTTTTTAGCTGCTGGTTTAGCAGGTTTAGCTGGTGCTTTTACTGCTTTTGTTGTTGTTTTCACTGGCTTGCTTGGTGTCTTGGTTGTCTTGGTGGTCGCCTTTGTCTTCTTTTCCGGCTTTTTCTCAGCCTTAGATGCAGCCTTGGAGGCTGTTTTAGTTGTTGTTTTTGCTTTTGCCATGATATCCCTATTATATACTATTTTTATTAAAATATCAATCCAAATACAAAGGCGGCGGCGCTGGCGCAGACCGCTACAGTCAGCAGCCCTTTCTCAAACCAGGCCAGTATAAGGGCCACAATACAGCCGCAGACAGCAGGTATAAGGCTGGCTGTAGAAAAGAAGATGGCCGGGAATGTCATAGCCCCCAGCACAGCATAAGGAATATAGTACAGGAAAGAGCTGACAAACTTATTTGTAATCTTCCTGCGGAAAGCCACATAGGGAACCATCCTGATAAGGTAGGTGACCAGCGCCATCACCGCCAGATATTTAAAGAACTCTCCGTAGGGCATATCAGCTCTCCACCGGTGCAATGGCTGCAAATATAGAGGCAGAGACCACTGCGCAGATAATGATCACAAACCCGGACGAAACTTTATTAAGCCCCGGAACAAAGGTAAACAGACAGCTTAAAAGCACTGCGGTCAGAATAACTTTCATAACCACCAGGTTCTTCTTTGCCACAGGAATAATGATAGCTATGAACATGCCATAAATCGCAATACCCAGGGCATCGCTCATGGCCGCAGGAAGGATGTTTCCAGCCACAGCTCCCACCAGAGTGCCTAAAGTCCAGCCTATAAAGGGGGTCAGGATAAGCCCGTACATATATCGGGTTCCCACTGAATCGCCATGGCCCGATGCAACGGCAAAAACCTCGTCCGTATTCACGAAAGAGACAACAAGGCGGTGAGGCGTGGTCATAGTTTTATCCAGCTTCTGGGAGATGGAGATAGACATGAGGGCATACCGCAGGTTTATGACCAGCTGGGCCAGGGCCAGCTCTATCAAGGTGCCGGCATTGGTCATAATAGGAATGGCAGCCAGCTGCCCGGCAGAGGTGACATTGGTCATGGATATAAGGGTGGCCTGGAGGGGAGAAAGCCCCGAATTGACACAGAATATTCCAAATGCAAAGGCTACAGAAAAATAGCCCAGGCAGATAGGAATGCCGTCCCTAAGTCCATTTTTTATCTCACTCATATACATTTTTATAACACAATTTCGAAATGTATGATATAGTTATAGAATAATAATGCGAAATAAGAATGAACTGATCAAACGCTACTCTGTATTTTTCCTCGGAATTGTGACCAACGCCCTGGGTGTTGCCCTGATCACCCGTTCCATGCTCGGAACCGGCCCCACCACCTGTATTCCTTATGTAATCAGCCTCTATTTCCCATACTCCTTCGGTACTTTCACATTCCTGTTCAACATGCTGCTTCTGCTTCTGCAGATCATCATACTAAGAAAAAGATTCAATCCCCATCAGCTCCTGCAGATACCGGCCTCCTTCATCTTCTCCGCCACCATCGATATCTGCATGAACCTGACCAGTGGCATAAAAATAAGCGTATATGCGGCCGCTCTCCTCTGGGTGATCGCGGGCTGTGTGTTCCGGGCCTTCGGTGCCAGCTGCCAGATCATAGCCGACGTGGTCATGCTCTCGGCAGAAGCTTTTGCAAAAACTATGTCGGATGTGACAGGGAAGGAGTTCGGTATCTGCAAACTGGTGTGCGATGCCGCCATGACAGCCATAGCCATAGCCCTCTCCTTCTGGTTCTTCGGCTCTCTCCAGGCGGTGCGGGAAGGTACCCTTATAACAGTGCTTCTGGTAGGGCCGTTCTCCCAGATATTCATAAGCAAGCTGCTGTTCACCAACCACTATTTCGAGAACGAAGGGGAATTTGTATACCTGACCAAGTTCAAGCCCCAGGTCGGCAAGCGGCTGGTAATCACCATAACCACTGAGGCAGGCTCAAGCGGCCGCAAGATTGCAGAATACCTGGGAAATGCCCTTGGAATCCATGTCTACAATAAGGAATTAGTACATCTGATAGCAGAAGAGGGAAACTTTACAGAAGATTATGTACGAAAGCACAATGAACGGCTCTACACCAACGGGGCCGAAGCCTTCTTTAAAGAGAGCTACTCCTTTGCCGAAACCGGATTTGAGCACTACAAACGGCTGTATGAGGCCCAGAAACGGGTAATAACAAAGCTCGCCGAAGAGCAGGACTGCATCATAATCGGCCACTGCTCCAACTTCATACTTCAGCGGATGGAGGGGGCCCTCCACATCTTTATAGGCACCGACATGCCCAACCGGGTTCAGTACCTTTCCACAAAGTATGCATTAAGCCCAAAGAAAGCCTGGGAAAAGATTAAAAAACAGGATGAGGACACCGGCAATTATTACCGGCTTTTCACAGGACAGGACTGGCGGGATCCCGACAGCTATCACTTCACTATAGACTCAGCTATGTTCGGGGATGCAGGCACTGCTGCCATGATTGAGTATTTCATTAAAAAAGGATATGACTCCCTGAGCGCTGCCGGCATCAGGGAGCTGATGGATCATTATTCAACAGGGCGGTAAATAACCCGGACCTGCTTCAGAAGTCCTTCGCCATCGCTCTTGGTGGCAATATCTTCCATATCGTTCAAAGCTGTGTGGATAATGCGGCGCTCAAACGGGTTCATCGGCTCAAGCAGCTTGGACCGCTTTGTACGGCGCACCTGCTCTGCAGTCCGCAGGGCCAGTTTCACCAGGTTGCTTTCCCGGCGTTCCCGGTACTTCTCTACATCTATGATGATGCGCTTCGGCTCTTCCATGAGCTTTCCGGCATATACATTCACCAGCAGCTGGATTGCATCCAGGTTCTTGCCCTTCTTGCCGATCAGGATTCCAGAGTGCTCAGACTCAATCATAATCCGGATCTTGTTCTCGTTCCGGAAGCATACATAAGCGCTTCCCGGGTAATCCATCTTCTCGATTAAATCTTCAACAAAGTTAAGGAGCTTAATCTCAAAATCCCCTTCCGGCTCAAGGCGTTCAGAGGTTTCCATCTCTACAGAGCTCTCTACTGGAGCTTCATCTGCATCAATGTCTTCCTCATCCTCTTCCATCGGAAGATTTTCAGGCTCCTCATTCTGGGCATTGATATGTACCCGAATCTTCACGTTTCCCTTGTGGAAAAGCCCCGGTCTGTTGTTCTCAAGGATTTCCACATCAAATTCATCACGTTCAAGACCCAGGGCCTCAACTGCTTTATCTATCGCTTCTTTTTCTGTCTTTCCTTCAAATTCCATATCTATCTCCTATCATGCCTTTGCCTTGGCTTTCATTTTCTGTCTGTGGTTGATGTAGAGCTGCTGACCTATGGAGAGAATGTTGGTCATAGTCCAGTAGAGGAGCAGTCCCGAAGAAACATCATAAAGGACAAAAAGGAAAATCACTGGCATTGCATATGTCATCATCTTCATCTGATTCTGCTGCTGGCCGCTTCCACCGGAAGCCCCTGCCGGCTGCATAAGCTTAGAAGAAATAATCTGTGAAACTGCCATAAGGATAGGCAGCAGTCTTATATCGCTTCCAATGAACAGGATGGAAGTCGGTGCAAAGCTCCAAATCGAATCGGGCTGTGAAAGGTCTGTGATCCACGGCTCCAGGAACCCGGCTCCTCGCAGCTCGAAGAAGCTGTTCAAAAGTCCATACAGAGCAAAGAAAATAGGCATCTGCAGAAGAATCGGGAAGCAGCCGGACAGGGGGCTCACACCCTCTCTCTTGTACAGGGCGGCCAGCTCTGCATTCAGTTTCTGCGGATTGTTCTTATACTTATCCTGGATCTCCTTCATCTTCGGAGAAAGGGCACTCATCTTTGCAGAAGACTCAAAGCTCTTCTTGGTAAGCGGATAGAGCACAATCTTAACCACAACGGTAAGAAGTATAATTGCAACACCGTAGTTAGGAATTAGCTTGTGGAATGAAACCAGGAGCCACTTTAGGATAGCCTGCAGCCATCCCAGGATAGCGCCGGAATCCAGAACCCTGTCCAGCTCCATCTTAGTCATGCCGAAGCCGTTTGTATCGGCGCTGTCGTACCGTCTGAGCTCCTTGCTGCTCTTAGGCCCGATGTAGAACTTGAATGTATCTATGATATTGGTGCTCTTTACAACAGGGCGGGAGAAGAACATGCGGGATGCATTCTCCTGGCCAACCACCGGCAGCTGTGAGAAGGTGGTGACATACTCTGTTGCATCGGTGATACCTATAACAGCAAAGTATTTACCGCTGATTGCAGACCAGATTGTGCGGCCTTCCACTGCCTTGGTCATATCAGCCTTGGTCAGCTTGGTGGCTTTCTTTTTCTTATTTCCGTTTAAAGTGAGGTAATGGCGGAAGTCTTCCCTGTTGTCCAGCTTGGTGAACTGGGGGCCGATCTGAGGTCCAAAGCCCAGGGAGTAGGCATAACCATTGGAGTTGAAGTTTACAGCCTTTCCGGTAAGGCTGGTGAACTCTATAGCCAGTTCCACCATGTATTCATCGCTCTTGAAGGTGTATGTCTTCTTGATCTCCACAGGAACAGGATTGCCGTTTCCTACAGTCAGGTTCACATCCTTCTTGAACTCAACTACAGTGTCTTTTCCCTGTGTGAACTTATTTACAGCAAAATTGCTGCTCAACGGCTGTCCGTTTATATCACCGAAGTAGAGCTCGAATGCATTCATCTGGCTCTCCTTCCGGTAGATCATCTCAAGATTCTGGCCATCCTTGTCAGCATGTCCCTTAAGCTTGATAGATTTTACCGCACCGCCCTTTGTGGTCAGGACTGCACTGAAGACATCTGTATCTACAGTCACATCCTGATAGCTTCCGGTATCGGGGGGAGTGTTCACCTGAACCTGCACCGGCTCAGCGCTCTCTGCTGCCGGGGCAGCCTCTTCCGGGGCTGGTGTCGCTTTTTCCTGCTGAACCACCTGGGGTTCCTCTACAGGAAAGAAAATCGCCTGAACAAAATATCCTGCAGAAATTACTATTACACATAGAATGACTGCTACAAGGGTATTTTTTTCCATAAAAAACTCCTTATTTTAAGGAACAGGATCATATCCACCGGCATGGAAAGGATGGCATTTCAAAATCCTTCTTGCCGCCAGATACAGTCCCTTCCAAGGACCATATTTTTCAATAGCTTTGTAGGCATAGGCAGAACAGGTCGGTGTAAACCTGCAGCACGGTGGAAATAGAGGAGATATAGTTTTCCGGTATACCCAGATCAGAAATAAAAAAAATTTTTTTATTATCCTATTCAGAAACATTTAAAATACCTGCCTGGCCGCAGATAGAGAAAAGCTCTAAAAATGTATCTTTGTATTCCAGATTCTTTTTATAGACAACAAAGAGAAGGTCGTATCCACTTGGTTTCAGCTGTTCTTTTATATTCCTGAATACTTCTCTTATAATCCGTTTAGTCCTGTTTCTTTCTACCGCATTTCCGTAATTTCTCGGAGTAGTCACTGCCATCCGGCTGGTTCCTGTACCGTTTTCCCTGTACAGAAGCTTGAACCCGGATTCTTTTATTGCCGCTGCTTCACGAAAAATCTGCTTTATCTCTGTTTTTTTTTTATCCGTTCTTTATCAGTAAGGCTTTTTCTCATCTGCAACTGACAGCTTCTTTCTTCCCTTCTGTCTTCTTCTCATAAGAACAAGGCGTCCGCCAGCGGTCTTCATTCTGGCTCTGAATCCAAATCTTCTGTTTCTTTTGACTTTGCTAGGCTGATAAGTTCTTTTGTCTGTTCCTCTCATAATAGGAAACTCCTTATATAGGTTTCTAACCCATGTTAGATTTTTTCACTTTGAGATATCACTATAATTCGATTTGACTTTCAATGTCAACTATCTTAAGGATATCTTTATATTATCTATATTTTTATCGGGAAATCTCGCCTTTATCTTCTCTAAAATTTCATTTTTTCTCAGCTGGGCCACCTGAATCCACCCCGGGTGGTCTGTCTCCAGGGTCAGCGTCTTCCCCTTTATATCTTTTATCTTAAGGTGCTCTGCCGCCTCTTCCCCCACCAGATCAGGCCACACATCGAAGAGGGTCTCCTTCCGCTGGTCAAGCTTAATGGAGGCAAAAAGCTCTTTCAGTATATCACCTGCCGACCTGGTACTCATTCAGAACCCCTCCTTCCACGGCATAGCACCTTTCGCTCCCCCGGCCAGTAAAAAGCTGCTCCCCCGGCAGATATGTAAAAAAGGCCTGGTCATACTCGGGCAGGGTAGCTATAAACCGCTCCCGCTTGCCCCTGTCCAGCTCCAGAAGCACATCGTCTATCAGGAAAATAGGGTGCCGCCCTGTCTTTGCGGTGTAGAAAACAGCCTGGGCGTTCCGCATGGCCAGGGTGATCAGACGGGACTGGCCGGTGGAGGCTATCTTGGAAAAGTCCTTGTTGGACATATAGAAGCTGAACCGGTCCCGGTGTGGGCCCCAGTTGGTCATGCCTGTCTCCAGATCCCGCTCCTGCTTTTCGGCCAAAAATGCCGCCACATCAGACACAGACGCAGCATCTCCCCAGGAGGGCTGGTACCGCAGCATTATAGTCATGTCGGTGTCCGACACCTCCTTGAACACCTGGGAGAACAGGGGGCTGAACTCCTGGGTCACCGCCGCCCGCCGCCGCATAAGCTCAAGGCCGGCTGCCGCAAGCTGCTGGTCCAGAACAGGCAGAAAATCCAGCTTCTTTTCTTTAAGAGAAACATTCCGCATCCGCAATATCTTGTAGTATTCCCGCAGCTTTTCCAGGAAAGGGATATCGTAGATACCCATGACCTGGTTGAAAAAAAGGCGGCGGCGCTCCGGGGTGCCGTTGACAAAATAGATATCCTCGTGCTTGAACACAATGCAGGGAATATTTTCTATTAAATCCTTGCGGTCGGCCACTATCTTGCCGTTCTGCCGTATCTCCTTGCGCTCATTCTCCAGCTTAAGGGATATGGTGTTCTGCTGGCTGTTCTTGTCTAAAAAAGCCCCTTCTACCATCATATCATCCTTGCCCTGGGTTATAAGGAGCTCATCCTGCTTGGTGCGGAAGGAGCTGCCGAAGCACAGAAGGTAGATAAGCTCGAGGAAATTGCTCTTCCCCTGGCCGTTCTCCCCGATTAAATAGATATTCTTGGCATCGGTGGAAAGCCGTTCATCTGCGAGGTTCCGAAAATTATAGGATCGAACCGATAAAAACATCTCACAGCTGCATAGGCATCATGATATGGAAGAATTCGCCCTCGGGAACTCCCACCAGTGTCATGGCCTTGTTTGCTTCGGAGAACTTTATGGCTATATCATCCTCTTCCATAGTCTTAAGAGGCTCCATAAAATGCACGAAGTTCACTGCAATCTTCATGTCGTCTCCCTTGTATTCGCAGGCAACCTTCACCTTTGCGTTTCCTACCTCGTTCTCCTCGGAAAGGATAGTAAGAGTGTCTTCGGTGAAATCGAAAAGAATCTTCTTGGACTTCTGCTCTGCAAAAATGGCGACTCTGGAAAGGGCTGTCATGAAATCGTCTTTCTTGATGATGGCTGTATAGCTCTGGTTCTCTGGAATAACTCTCTTATAATTAGGGAACTGTCCCTCGATAAGTGTTGAATAAAGCTTGTTTTTATCGAACATCACAAAGAAGCATTTATCAGATACAGCAAGCTTAATATTTCCCTGACCGGAAGCCAATTTCTTGATCATTCCCAGAATCTTGACAGGAATAATTACTCCCTTGAATTCTGCATCGGAAATCACAATATCTTTTTTAATGAAGGAAAGACGTCTTCCGTCGGTGGAGACCATCTTTATACAGTCATCCTCTCTCTCAAAATAGACACCATTCATGAAGTATTTTGTCTCATCGGTAGATACAGCGAAAATAGTGCTGTTTATCATATCGATAAAATCTTTCTGACCGACTTCGAAGTATTTGTCATCTTCTATTCTGAGAAGCTCGGGATAATTACCAGCCTCAATGACCTTAAGCTGTATATTTGTATCTCCGCTTTCTGAATCCACGGTCAGCTTATCGCCGGAAAGATTGAATTTAACATCACCATCAGGGAAAGAACGCAGCACACCTAAAAGCTTATCGCAGTAAACTGTGGTGCTTCCTGGCTCCTCCATATCAACTGGAATATAAGTCTCGTATCCTATTTTCAAATCTGTAGCTTTAATATAGAGATTTCCTTCTTTAACTTCCAGAAGAACATTGGAAAGAATAGACATAGTATTTCTTGAAGAAATTATTCCCTGGGCAATTGCAATTTCATTTAAAAGAGAATTTTTGTTACAACTGAATTTCATTTTTTCCTCCACTTTCAGCCTACTTAAACTACTTGTTTATTTATAACTTAGTAGTAATAGTAGTAGGGTAATTTTATAAGTTAATAAGTCGAGAAAATCTTTATAACATAACTTTTTAAGCCTGTTTATAATTTTCTCTTTTTATCCCCGTTTTTCCCTTTTTATACTTTATCCGAAGCCTCTTTCACACTTTCCTCTATTTTTTGAATAGTAGGCTCCAGCATCGGGTTAGATTTTATACTGTCCTCCACTTTTTGTATAGCATAGATTACTGTAGTATGATCTTTTCCGAATTCATTTCCTATCTCATTCATGGAATATTCACACAGATGATTTATGATATACATGGCTACCTGACGGGGCCATGCAATGTTCTTTGTCCTCTTTCTTCCCCTTATATCGCTGGAAGATATATTATAAGCCTCTGCCACAGCTTTGATTATGCGGTCTATGGAAACATTCTCAGGCTTTGTCTTGTTCAGATAAGAAAGCTGTTCCTTTGCCACATCCAGGGTAATTTCCCGCCTTACAAGATCGGAATAGGCCACGATTTTTATCAGAGCAGCCTCCAGCTCCCGCACATTTGTGGTTACGCTCTGGCTTATGAAATTAAGAATATCATCATTTATATTAATATTCTGCTGGGCACATTTCTTCTTAAGGATTGCCACCCGGGCTTCAAAGACAGGAAGCTTAAGATCTGCGCTGAGGCCGGACATAAAACGGCTTTTCATACGCTCGGTCAGCCTCTCGAGCTCCGAAGGATGCCGGTCGCAGGTAAAGACAATCTGCTTGTTCACCTCGTGCAGGGCATTGAAGGTGTTGAAAAGCTCCTCCTGTACAGCATCCTTGCCCTGGAAGAAGTGGATATCGTCGATAAGAAGCACATCCACGCCCCTGTATTTATTCTTGAAAGCCGCCATTTTAGGCTTCTGTCCCACTACAGATATGAATTCGTTGGTGAATTTCTCCGCAGTCACATACACCACTTTTTTCTCCGGGAATCTTCTATAAATATCATTCCCTATAGCCTGCATCAGATGGGTCTTGCCCATGCCTACGCCGCCGTAGATGAGAAGCGGGTTGTAGGATTTCCCCGGGGCTTTTGCTATGGCCATAGCTGCGTTTGCGGCCAGCTCGTTGTTGGGGCTTATTACAAAGTTGCTGAAAGTGAACTCTGGACGCAGGGCCGGATGGTTTGTTTTAGCAGGCTCAGCAGCTTTTTCTTCTTTCTCCTGCTCCACCGACGGCTCAGCTTTCGCCTCATCCTTCTGGGCTATCTCTATATTTACTGCGACAGCAGATCCGTTCTGCTCCGAAAGAGCTTCCTCTATTTTTTTCTTCAACCCCATTTTTTCCATCTTTTCTTTGAACAGGTTGGAGGGGATTCCAATGGTAATGGTTCCTTCTTCTTCAGAAAGGTAGAAAACCTGGTCCAGGTACATTCTCCCCTCCTGCTGGGAAGTAATTTTTCTCATTTTACCGATTATCTGTTCCCAAAGTGGTTTATACATAATGCTTTTTTCCCTTTTTCCACAAGTTATCCACCAAAAAGTGAATAACTTAATAACTCATCTAAATAAAAACCTAAAAAAATGTCGACTTTCTAAATTGTTGTAATATAAGAAGTTACAAAGGCAGAAATTTTATACCAAAAAAATTAGCTCAAAAACAGTAAAAATTCTTCTTTGCGAAGGAAAGTTATCCACAACTTATTCAGAAGTATGTCAAGTTTACCCCATTCTACTGCAATATGCAAGCAAAATTTTACCGCAACTCATTGCAATTAATTTATAAAATATATATAATATATGAGAAAAATCTATAAGATATCTTTAGTAGGGATTCAGATGGAAAATAAATATACTTCCGAAAATATTCGGGCGCTCAAAGGACTTGAGCCGGTAAGGCTTAGACCTGGTATGTATATTGGCTCCACAGGCCCTGCCGGATTGCACCATCTGGTATATGAGGTTGTGGACAACAGCATAGACGAAGCCATGGCAGGTTATTGCTCAAAAATAACTGTGGCTTTGGAGAATTACGATATTGTACGGGTGGAGGACGACGGCCGGGGTATTCCTGTGGATATGCATCCCACAGAGGGAATAAGCGCCCTTGAGCTGGTTCTTACCAGGCTCCATGCCGGCGGAAAGTTCAACAAAGGGGCATATAAGGTGTCCGGCGGTCTCCATGGCGTAGGTGTAAGCTGTGTGAACGCCCTCTCCGACTGGATGGAGGCTACAGTCTCCCGGGACGGTCATGTGTTCCGCCAGCGGTACGAGAAAGGTATTCCTGTAACCAGGGTGGAGATAGTAGGGGACACCGAAGCCCACGGCACCATGATCCGCTGGAAGGCAGACCGGGGCATTTTTGCCGAGACCACCCACTACGAATACGACATTCTGCGCAAACGGCTCTGCGAGCTGGCATTCCTCAACAGTGGCATCACCATCCAGTTCAAGGATGAACGCCCCGAGTCCCAGCAGGAGGAGACACTCCGCTACGAGGGCGGTATTGACCAGTATGTAAAACAGATCAACAGCCAGATCAACAGCAAGTTCTTCATCCCGGAAGAGCCTATCTACATCACCGGGGAGAAAAATGATGTGATCACAGAGCTGGCTCTCCAGTACAATGACGCCTACGGCGAAAATATCAACACCTACGTCAACGATATCAACACCCGTGAGGGTGGAACCCACCTGGAGGGTTTCAAGAACGCCCTGACCTATGTTTTGAACAAATGGCTGGACAAGAACGAAAAGCTCAAGAAGAAATTAGAGAAGGAAGATAAGGAAGCAAGCCTTTCCGGCGAGGATGTCCGCACCGGTATCGTGGCTGTCCTCTCCATGAAGGTTCCGGAGCCTCAGTTCGAGGGGCAGACCAAGGAGAAGCTGGGAAACACCGAAGTGCGCACCATTGTGGATGCCCTGGTCAAAGATCAGCTGAACAACTACTTCGAGCTTAACCCGGAAGTGGTGGAGAAAATCCTGGAGAAAGCGGTAAGCGAGGCAACAGCCCGCATCGCCGCCCGCAAGGCCAAGGATGCACTCCGCAAGAAGTCCTTCTCCGACAGCTTCGGACTTCCGGAAAAGCTTTCCGACTGCTCCTCCAAGGATCCGGAGCAGTGCGAAGTCTACATTGTCGAGGGAGACAGCGCCGGCGGCTCTGCCAAAAAGGGGAGGGACAGCCGCACCCAGGCAATCCTGCCTCTGTGGGGCAAGATGCTGAACGTAGAGAAGGTGAAGGCCGAGAAGGTAATGAACAACGACAAGCTGGAGCCTGTCATCGCAGCTCTGGGTGCCGGTTTCGGCGAGACCTTCAGCCTTGAGAAGCTGCGCTATCACAAGATCATAATCATGGCCGATGCCGATGTGGATGGAAGCCATATCAGGACACTGCTCCTGACCTTCTTCTACCGCTATATGCCGGCCCTAATAGAGAATGGCTATGTATACCTGGCTATGCCTCCGCTGTTCAAGATACAGCTGGGCAAGAACAGGCCTGTCTATGTCTACACCGAGGAAGAGCGGGAGGCAGAGCTGGCCAAGCTGGGAGAGAACCGTAACAAGGCCAATGTGCAGCGGTACAAGGGTCTTGGTGAGATGGACGGCACCCAGCTTTGGGAGACCACCATGGATCCGGCCAGAAGAAAGATGAAGGTTGTCACAATTCCTGATGCCCAGGCCGCAGACGAGATATTCACAGTCTGCATGGGCGAGGAAGTCGAGCCGCGGCGCAAGTTCATCGAAGAGAACGCAGTTTACGCCAAGCTGGATGTTTAACAGGAAAAGGGTAGAGCTATGGATGAAATTATTACACCTCAGGGTGGAACAGTTATACAGATTCCTATAGAAGAGGAAGTTAAGCAGGCATACATAGATTATTCCATGTCTGTAATAGTACAGCGTGCGCTGCCGGATGTGCGGGACGGCCTCAAGCCGGTCCACCGCCGTATCCTGTACGCAATGGACGAGCTGCACCTGGTGAACAGCGGGCCTACCCGTAAGTGTGCCAAGATAGTCGGTGATGTGCTGGGTAAATACCACCCCCATGGCGATGCTTCAGTATACGATGCCCTGGTGCGCCTTGGACAGGACTTTGCCCAGCGTTATACAGTCATAACCCCACAGGGAAACTTCGGTACTATTGCCGGCGACCCGGCAGCCGCCTACCGGTACACCGAGGCCAAGATGGCCCGGCTTGCCGAGGAGATGGTAAAGGATATCGACAAAGAGACTGTGGACATGGTTCCCAACTTCGACGAGACAGTGAAGGAGCCTACAGTCCTGCCGGCCAAGTTCCCGTTCCTCCTCTGTAACGGAACCACAGGTATCGCAGTAGGTATGGCAACCAACATGCCGCCCCACAACCTTCGGGAAGTGGCTGCCGCTATCAGCGCCTATATCGACAATCCGGATATCGACGTGGACGAGCTTTGCACCTATATAAAGGGACCGGACTTCCCAACCGGCGGCATCGTGTATGGCACCTCGGGCTTCAAGCAGGCTTACCGCACAGGGCGGGGCAAGGTTGTCATCCGGGCCAAGGAAGAGGAAGAGGTAGCCTCCAACGGCAAGATCTCCCTGGTGTTCACCGAGGTTCCATACGGCGTCAACACCACCAACATCATCAAGAAAATCAAGGAGCTTGTAAGGGATAAAGCTCTGGAAGGCATTTCCGATGCCAACGACGAGTCCTCGGACCGCACAGGAATGCGCCTTGTTGTAGGGCTTAAACGGGATGCAAGCCCAAAAGTTGTCTTGAACCAGCTTTATGCCAAGACCGACCTGCAGGCCAACTTTGGTATAATCAACCTGGCTTTGGTGGATGGTCGCCCACAAATCCTTACATTAAAAGAACTTATACAAAACTTCGTCAAGCATAGAGATGATGTTGTGACCCGCCGTACCCAGTTTGAGCTTAAGAAGGCCAAGGAGCGGGCCCATATTTTGGAAGCCCTTATTGTGGCAGTGGACAATATTGACGAGGTTGTAGCGATCATCCGTGCCAGTGCAGATGTAGCCGATGCAAAGGCTGCTCTCTGCAAGCGGTTCGGCTTTGACGATATCCAGGCCCAGGCTATTGTGGATATGCAGCTCAAGCGGCTTACCCACCTGCAGATAGACGAGCTTAAGAAAGAAATGGAAGAGATCCTTTCTCTTATCCATCACCTGGAAGACCTCCTTGCACACCACGAGAAGATTCTGGCAGTGGTAAAGAGCGAGACCAACGATATAGCAGACCGTTACGGCGACGACCGCCGGACACAGATTGTCTACAGCGAGCTTGAGGGCTTCAATATCGAAGATCTTATCGAGCGGGAGGATATGGCTGTCCTTATCTCCAACCAGGGCTTCATCAAGCGGGTTCCTGTATCTGCATACAAGAGCCAGAGCAGGGGAGGCAAAGGTTCCCTGGCATCCAAGATCAGGGGCAGGGAGGACTTTGTGGAGCACCTGTTCATAGCCTCCACCCACGACTATATTTTCTTTGTCACCAACAAGGGCAGGGCTTTCTGGCTTAAGGTCCATGAGATTCCGGAGATGGCAGGCAAAGGTTCCAGAGGTGTTCTTGCCCGGACCCTTTTCAACATCGATGCCGACGAGGAGATAGCAACTGTCATCAACCTCCAGGACTTCAACGACAAGACCTTTATCCTGTTCTGCACTGCCAAGGGTATTGCAAAGAAGGTTGCCACCAGCGCCTTCCGCAACGCCAAGACCAAGGGTATCCGGGCTATCGAGATCCGGGAGGATGACCGCCTTATCAAGGCAATCCTCACCACCGGCAAGGATGATATCCTGGTTGTATCCAAGTCTGGCAATGCACTGCGGTACAATGAAAGCGCTATCCGGGCCATGGGCCGTACAGCTATGGGCGTTATCGGCATGAGAGTGCTTGGTGACGACGAAGTTGCAGGCATCATGCGGGCCGAAGAGGGCAAGATGATGCTCCTTATCACAACCAATGGCTATGGAAAGCGGACAGACTACCAGCTCTTCAAGCCCCATGGCCGCAGCACTAAGGGACAGATTGCCTACGGCATCAACGAGAAGACCGGCCAGGTTGCCGGCGTAGTATCGGTAGCCGAGGGAGACGAGCTTATGTGCATCACCTCCAAGGGCAACACCGTAAGGGTCAAGGTAAGCGAGATATCTACCCAGGGCCGCGCTTCCATGGGCGTCAAGGTTGTCAACGTGGCCGAGGGGGACTACATCATCAGCCTGGCCAGCGTTACCCCCGATGCAGATGCAGACGAGGAAGGCTCAGAAGAGTAATCCTCCCGAGTATCTATCTTGGCAATAAAAAAGGGCGTCACAACGACGCCCTTTTTGTTTCACGTGAAACACGCGGTCAAGCTTCTTCAACCACCAGCTTGTCGGAAATTGTTTTTCTCAGGTAAGACTCAACACCATTTTTAAGTGTAAGTTTTGCCATAGGGCAGCCATTGCAGGCTCCCTTTAGTTTAACAAGCACCAGGTTCTCGGCTTCTTTGAATTCAACAAGTTCAATATCTCCACCATCTGCCTGGAGGCTGGGGCGGATATTATCTATTGCCATTTTAATCTGTTCAATCATCTTTTTCTCCTTACACCTATAATATACTTGAAGAAAAAAAATAATCAAGTATAATGAGGGTGATGGGTAAAATAATTGTATTTTCTAACCAGAAGGGTGGAGTGGGAAAAACCACCACCGCAGTAAACCTGGGCGCATACATTGCCGACATGGGAAAAAAAGTTCTTCTTATAGACTTTGACCCACAGGGAAACCTCTCGACATTTGCAGGGCTGGATAAGGATGCCCCCGGCATCTACGAAGCTATTGCAGGCATTAAGGAAATAAAAGAAGTTATTCAAAAAACCCCGGTGGAGAATCTCTACGGAATCGGTTCCAATGTAAACCTTTCGGGCGCAGACATCGAGCTGGCCACTGTAGACAACAGGGAAAAATATCTTAAGACTGTTCTGGACGAGATAAAAGAGGACTATGATTACATCTTTATCGACAGCCCTCCGTCCCTTGGACTCCTCTCCCTTAACTGTCTTGTAGCTTCTGACTTCATAATCATACCGATGCAGTGTGAATACTTTGCAATGGAGGGCTTAAGCCTCCTTATCCAGACTATCAGTTCGGTACAGCATAGCCTTAATCCAAACCTGCGCATCGGCGGTATTCTCTTTACAATGTATGATTCACGCATAAAGCTGGCCAACGAGGTGGTGCGCAACGTAACCTCCTACTTTGGCGACAAGGTGTTCCGGACAGTAATTCCCCGGAATGTGGCACTCTCCGAGGCCCCCTCTCATTCAGTCCCTATAAATCTTTACCGGGAAAACTGCCAGGGCGCATTCGGATATAAAAAATTAGCAGAAGAGGTGATTAACCGTGTCAAATGAAAAATTAACCCGTCTGGGCCGGGGCTACGATGCCCTTATTCCAAACGCAGGAACTATTAAAAACCAGGAGACCAATTTTATCGATATACAGCTGATTATCACAAATCCGGATCAGCCTCGTAAAGATTTTGACCAGGCTGCACTCCAGGAGCTGGCCAATTCTATAAAAGAGAAGGGCATCCTTCAGCCTATTCTGGTGGAGAAAACAGGAGATAAGTATCAGATTATCGCCGGGGAACGTCGCTACAGAGCAGCTCTTTTGGCGCATCTGACAAAAGTTCCAATTATTACAGGCAGCTTCTCAAAGCGGGAAAAACTGGAAATTGCCTTAATCGAGAACATCCAGCGCAAGGATCTGACCCCTATAGAGGAAGCTCTTGCATATGAAGCTCTTATGCAGAACAGCAGTCTGAATCAGGATGAGCTGGCAAAGAAAGTGGGTAAAAATCGCTCCACAATAGCCAACGCCCTCCGGCTTCTCAAGCTTAATGATGAAATGAAGGAAGCTGTTTCACGTGGAACACTCTCCGCAGGACATGCCCGGGCTATTCTTTCCGTGGATTCCAAAGAGAACCAGAAAAAATTGTTTGAAGCTATCATAAAAAAAGAGTTTTCGGTCCGTGAAGCAGAAGCAATGGCTGCAAAACTGAATCAGGAAGATACCAATGCAGTGAACCCGAAACTCTACAACAGCGAAAAAGACCCGGAAATGGTTTCCACAGAGCAGAAATTTGCTGAAAAACTGGGGACTAAAGTTGTTATCAAGGGAACAATGAAGAAAGGAAAGCTGGAAATCTCATATAAAACCAAAGAAGAACTCTTGCACCTGTACGAAATGCTTGGAAGATGAGGTAATACAACAATGGAAGAGGAAAAAAACGAGGTAGTCTTAAAGAATTTTATCCAGAAAATCATAGAGGAAGACATCAAGAACGGCAAAAACGGGGGAGCTGTCATAACAAGATTCCCGCCGGAGCCTAACGGCTATCTTCATATTGGACACGCCAAGTCCATCTGCCTTAACTTCGGCATTGCCAAGCAGTATGGGGGCCGCACAAACCTGCGTTTTGACGACACAAACCCGGCAAAGGAAGAGACCGAATATATCGACTCCATCCAGGCCGATGTAAAGTGGCTGGGCTTTGACTGGGGCGGAAAACCCTGCTATGCCTCCGATTATTTTGAGAAGATGTACCAGTTGGCGGTTCAGCTTATAAAAGATGGAAAGGCTTATGTTGACGATCTTTCTGCCGATGAGATCCGGGAATACCGGGGCACCCTCACCGAGCCGGGAAAGGAAAGCCCATACCGCAGCCGCACTGTAGAAGAGAACCTGGACCTCTTTGAGAGGATGAAAAGCGGGGAATTCCCTGACGGCTCCAAGACTCTCCGGGCCAAGATAGATATGGCATCGGGAAACCTGAACCTGCGGGATCCTGTAATGTATAGAATAGTACGGGCAGAGCACCCCCGCCAGGGGAACAAATGGTGCATCTACCCGATGTACGACTGGGCCCACGGCCTTGAGGACTCCATAGAGGGAATTACCCATTCCATCTGCACCCTGGAGTTCGAAAGCCACAGACCGCTGTATGACTGGTTCCTGGATCAGCTGCCTGGAATGCATCACCCACAGCAGATCGAGTTTGCCCGCCTTAACCTTAATTACACAGTAATGAGCAAGCGTAAGCTGCTCCGTCTTGTAAAAGAAGGCTACGTAAAAGGGTGGGATGACCCCCGTATGCCTACAGTATCCGGCCTTCGGAGAAGAGGCTATTCCCCTGAGTCAATCCGGGAATTTGCAGCAAGAATCGGCGTGGCCAAGATGGACAGCATAGTTGATATTGCCATGCTGGAATTCTGCCTGCGGGAAGATCTGAACAAGCGGGCACTCCGCCGCATGGTAGTTCTTGACCCGCTCAAAGTGATTATCGACAACTACCCAGAGGAGCAGGTTGAATGGTTTGAGGGCGAGAACAACCCAGAGGATGAGAACAGCGGTACCAGGAAGATTCCTTTTACAAAAGAGCTCTATATCGAGCGGGAAGACTTTATGATCGACCCGCCTAAGAAATATTTCCGTCTCTCTCCTGGCAAAGAAATAAGGCTTAAGCACGCCTACTACATCACCTGCACCAGCTATAAGACCGACGACACCGGTAAAGTGACAGAGGTGCACTGCACCTACGACCCGCAGAGCCGCGGCGGCTGGACAGAAGATGGCCGCAAAGTCAAAGGAACATCCCACTGGGTAAGCGCAAAGGAGAACCTTAAGGTGGAAGTGCGGCTCTACGATCGGCTCTTTACCAAAGAGAACCCGGACGAGGATGGCGACTTTATCAGCTGCCTGAACCCAGACTCCTGCAATGTACTGGAAAACTGTCTGGCCGAGGTCTCCCTCAAAGACGCAGAACCGGGCCAGTACTACCAGTTCCTGCGGCAGGGCTACTTCTCGCCGGATCCAGACTCCACACCGGAGAAGCTGGTGTTCAACCGCAGCGTATCCCTCAAGGACAGCTGGGCTCCTCCAAAATAAGAGGTAAAATTAGGGTAGGTTAACTGCCATGAGCTTAACAATATTTGTGTTGGCGCTCCTCTCTGGCGCACTGAATTCAACCTGGAACTTCTTCATTAAAAAGAATGCTTCCGATTATTCAGTCATGATAACCGGAGTGTGTGTGGCCAATCTGAGCATATTCCCCATAACAGTGCTCATCATGGCCACCCGGGGCTTTGATTATCACGCTATCCCATTCCTTATTGCCACCGGGGCGATAGAAGCCATCGATTTCTATATGCTGACCATACTGTACAAAGTATCAGATATCTCTATGGCATATCCTGTTTCACGTGGAACAGGACTCATGCTCACCGCAGTTTTAAGCACTATAATCCTTAAGGAAACAATTTCGGGGATAGGGGTGCTTGGCATATTTGTTGTTCTTTTGGGCATCTTTTTCTTCGCACTGAACAAAGGAACCAACCCAAGAATGATATGGGAAAGCCTTAAAGCCCAAAAGCTGGCACTTATCAAAGGCTTTACAATAGTCGGATACACCTTGGTGGACAGAGTAGGGGCCAAGTATGCAAATCCTCTAGTCTATTTCAACTTTAAAGAGATAGTGTCCATGTTGATTTTAATACCAATACTGGCCCACGGGGGCACCCTTACCTTTAAGCACATGAAGGAGACTATGAAGAAGGATGGAAAAGCCGCCCTTGCCATCGGCTTTGGAATAATCTGCTCCTATGTTTTAGTTCTTATAATCTACAATGTTTTCGCTGAAGCCAAGGCCAGCTATGTCACTGTCATCAGGGAAAGCGCTGTAGTCTTCGGAGCCCTCTTAGGCTTCATTTTCCTCAGGGAGAAGGCAACCCCTAACAAGATAGCCGGTATTTTAGCCACAGTTATAGGTGTAATCCTGATCAAGGTGGGCTGATAATGAATCTGACCATTTTTCTTCTTGCCTTAAGTTCCGGCACCCTCCATGCAGTCTGGAATTTTTTCAGCAAGAAAAAAGCAGATAAAATGCCTGTAATGCTCATGGGAGTCTGGTTTGCCAACCTGACGCTGCTTCCTTTCTCCCTCTGTATTATAGCAAAAACCGGATTTTCTCTTGGTATTTTTGCCTTTGCCATTATTTCAGCTCTTTCCGACATAGCCTACTATTTCTGTGTCATGTACTCCTACCGGGCAGGGGAACTCTCTATGATGTATCCCGTGGCCAGGGGTACAGGTGTTGTGCTGGTGGCTGTTTTCAGCATGATCATATTCCACGAGGAGATAGCGTTACAGGCGGTGATTGGCATCGCTTTGGTCATTGTAGGGATATTCAGCTTTGCCCTCAGAGAAGGTCTTAACCGCAAAATCCTGGCCGACAGCGTAAAATCTCTGAAATACGCATTCTTCCTGGGATGTACCGTGGTGGTCTACACCCTTATAGACAGGGCAGGAGTGCAGCATTACAATCCAATTGTTTACCTGAATCTTACAGGTGTTCTTTCTGCCACCATCTTAAGCCCCTTTGTATTCAAAAATGAGCTGGGGACAGCAGAAGGAATCAAGGATTTCATCAAAAAAGAAGGCAAATATGCTGCTATAATCGGCTATGGAATCACAGTCTCCTACTTGATTATCCTCTTCATCTATGCCTGCTTTGCAGAGGCCAAGAGCAGCTATATCACCCCTATCCGGGAATTCTCGGTAGTGATAGGCTCTATCCTGGGCTTTATCTTCCTGAAAGAAAAAATCACAGTCAACAAGGTGATTGGTATAGTGACAATTCTCCTTGGTGTGATTATGATAAAGATAGGGTAGTATTATGCCGTTACAGTGGTTTCCCGGTCATATGACCAAGGCCGTAAGGCAGATAAAAGAGAATCTCAGCCGTGCAGACATCGTTATTGAGGTGCTGGATGCCCGCATACCGCTGTCCAGTCGTAACCCAATGATAGACGACATCGTAGGTAAAATGCCCCGGCTTATAGTGCTTAATAAAGCCGATTTAGCCGACCCAAACGTACTGAGCCAGTGGGAGAAAGCTCTTATAGGTGATAACCCCAACATACAGGTGGTGCAGATTTCAGCCAAGACAGGAAAAAACCTGCCCCAGCTTATAGAAAAGGCCAAATACCTGTGCCGAAACGCCAGCTGGGCAGGGCGCCGGGCGGTCCGTGCTATGGTTCTGGGCGTCCCCAATGTGGGCAAATCAGCTATCATAAACTATCTGTCAGGCCACCGAAGCCGCAATGTGGAGAACCGCCCCGGCGTAACCCGGGATGTATCCCAGAGCATCAAAATCTCTGCTTCTCTCAAGGTAATCGACACACCGGGTATCCTGTGGCACAAGTTCGAAGATCAGACTGTAGGAGAAAAACTGGCAGTTCTGGGAAGCATCAACGACGAAATATTGTTCCGTGAGGACATCGCAGTCAAGGCGCTGGAGTACTTTTATCACTTCTATCCTAAAAAGCTCCAGGAACGCTTTAATTTGGCCCCAGAAGAGATTTCTGACAGCGACTTGTATAAAATGTTAGAAACAATAGGCAGAAAACGGGGCTGTCTGCTGCCCGGCGGCAAGGTAGATACAGAAAAAGCGGCCAGAATTGTCTTAACAGAAGTGCGGGATGGTAAAATATGCAGGTTCTGTCTGGAGCGGCCTACTGACGCTTCTTAAACGCCCTGTACTTTTTATGCAGCAGCACAAAGAGCAGAGCAAAGAACAGCCACAGAGCAAAGAAGAAAAGAATCGCCACAGTCCCGTTCATCAGGGAATACATAAGCGCACAGCTTCCTGCAATCACCGAGAAGGAATAGACAACAGCCAGCACCTGTCTGGGGGCAAGGCCGAAGTCCTGCAGCTTATGGTGCAGATGTTCCCGGTCCGGGGAGAAAATAGGAAGACCCTTCCGCCACCGCCTTATGATAGCACCAATCATATCCAAAATAGGAATAATAAAAATCAGAAGAGCGGGGAAGAGTACATCGGTGCTCACCGGAGGCTCGTTATGGATCAGGGGAATAACAGCCATGGAGAAGCCCAGGAGCAGACTGCCGGAGTCCCCCATATAAATCTTGGCCGGAGGATAATTGAACACCAGGAAAGCCACAATAGAGCCCAGGATGCAGGCCGACACGGCCAAAGCTGTGAAGTTTCCTGCCAGAGCAAAAATAATGATATAGAACACCGCTCCTATTGCAGCAATACCGCCGGCAAGACCATCCATGCCGTCCATAAGGTTTATGGCATTGCAGAAGCTTATGATCCACAGAATAGTGAGGACATGGGACCAGAATGTGTTCAGCTCTATTGCCACAGATGTCCAGGCAATGGAGAAGATGGTGAATCGGAACCCGCCTAGGGTTATGCACAGTGCGGCAATAATCTGGATAATAAACTTAAGACCGGCTTTAAGGTTGTAGAAGTCATCAGCAAGACCCATCAGCACAATAATCAGATAACCGATGCACATGAGCAGGTGGGAGTACTTGGACAGATAGTTCAATTCCTTGATATCCAGCACATGGCAGCCCACAACATATACAAAAGCTGCAAGGGCAAATCCTGCGAAAATACCTACGCCGCCGATACGGGGCATCTTGTCGGGATGGATCTTCCGCTCATCAGAAAAGTCGTACCATTTGTGTTTATGGGAAAGCCTTATCAGAAGCGGAGTAGCTACACCGTTTATGAAGAAGGCGAGGATAAGTACAACTGTGAATACCAACAATTGGAGCATAATTAACAATACCACTTTATTTTAAAAAATAAAAGTGCTATTTTATTAACATGGAGAATGCTATGGATTATTTTGTAAAAGACATCAACCTGTGCGACTGGGGCAGAAAAGAGATCTCTATCTCCGAGTACGAGATGCCAGGCCTTATGGCTGCCCGGGAAAAGTTTGGAAAGAAAAAACCCCTCAAGGGTGTGCGGATCACAGGGTCCTTGCACATGACTATCCAGACTGCAGTTCTTATCGAGACCTTGACCTGGCTTGGTGCCGAAGTGCGGTGGTCAAGCTGCAACATTTTCTCAACCCAGGACCATGCCGCTGCCGCTATTGCAGTAGGCAAAGGAACAGCAAAAAAGCCTGCAGGTGTATCAGTTTTCGCATACAAAGGGGAGACCCTGGAAGAGTACTGGGAATACCTTTTCAACGCTCTCTCTTTCCCGGGAGGAAAAGGACCCCAGCTCATCGTGGATGACGGTGGCGATGCAACCCTTATGGTTCATCTGGGATATGACATAGAGAACAATCCAGGGCTTCTTAAGAAAAAGCCTGAGAGCGAGGATGAGAAATACCTGCTTAAGACCCTTGCAAAAGTGTATAAGAAAGATAAAAACCATTGGCATAAGATTATAAAAGATCTCAAAGGTGTCTCCGAGGAGACCACTACTGGAGTACATCGCCTCTATAAGATGGCAGAACAAGGGAAGCTTCTCTTCCCAGCTATCAATGTTAACGATTCTGTGACTAAAAGCAAGTTCGACAACCTCTATGGCTGCCGGGAATCCCTTCTGGATGGCATCAAGCGGGGTACCGATGTTATGGTAGCCGGCAAGGTTGCTGTAGTGTGCGGCTATGGTGATGTAGGCAAGGGAGTTGCCCAGTCCCTCCGGGGTATGGGTGCCAGAGTAATTGTGACCGAGGCAGACCCGATCTGCGCTCTCCAGGCAGCAATGGAAGGGTATGAAGTTAAGACAGTTGAAGATACCCTTGGCTTAGCTGATATATACGTGACAGCCACAGGAAACATCGACATCATCACTGTAAAGCATATGAAGAAGATGAAGGATCAGGCTATTGTGTGCAACATCGGCCACTTCGACATGGAGATCCAGGTGAACCAGCTCAAGGCTGTACCTGGCATCAAAGAGGTGAACATAAAGCCTCAGTACGATATGTACACATTCCCCGATGGCCACACAATTTATATCCTGGCACAGGGAAGGCTGGTGAACCTTGGCTGTGCTACAGGACACCCATCTTTTGTAATGTCCAACTCCTTCACAAATCAGGTGCTGGCACAGATAGAGCTGTGGGAAAAGCAGAAAGAGCTTAAGCCCCAGGTCTATGTGATTCCAAAGAAGCTGGACGAGGAAGTCGCACGGTTCCACCTGGGCAAGATAGGTGTCAAGCTGACCAAGCTTTCCAAGGCTCAGGCAGACTATATCGGAGTTCCTGTAGAGGGACCATTTAAACCAGATTATTATAGATACTAAGAGGCTGTTGCTATGAAAAAATATCTTTTTACTTCAGAATCAGTTGGTGAAGGACATCCAGATAAGCTCTGCGACCAGATCTCAGATGGAATCTTGGATGCATGCCTTAAGGATGACCCGGAATCAAGAGTTGCCTGCGAATGTTTCTCCACCACCGGTATGGTGCTGGTAGGTGGCGAGATCACCACAAATACTTATGTGGATGTACAGCATGTGGCACGGGAGATTGCTAGGGGAATTGGCTACACCAAGGCAGAATATGGCCTTGACTGCGACTCCATGGCAGTGCTCAATGTAATTCACAACCAGTCTCCAGACATCTCTCAGGGAGTATCAGGAACAGGCCTTTATCAAGGGGAACAGGGAGCCGGCGACCAGGGTCTTATGTTCGGCTTTGCCTGCAACGAGACAGCTTCCCTTATGCCTGCACCTATAATGCTGGCCCACAAGATTCTTCTCAAGGCTACAGAGCTTAGGAAGAGTGGCGCCATCAAATGGCTCCGGCCTGATGCAAAGAGCCAGGTGACCATTGAGTACGAAGATTACACACCAAAGCGCATTGATACAGTGGTTGTATCCCATCAGCATGATGACAACATATCCTACGACCAGATTAAAAACACAATTATCTCCGAGATAATCAAACCGGTTCTGGCAGAAGAAAAGTTTGACCATGATAATGTGAACTTCTACATCAATCCAACTGGCCGTTTCGTAATAGGTGGACCACACGGTGACACAGGCCTCACCGGGCGCAAAATTATCGTAGATACCTACGGAGGCATGGGACGTCACGGCGGCGGTGCATTCTCAGGCAAGGATCCAAGCAAAGTGGACCGCTCCGCAGCTTACATGGCCCGCTACATCGCCAAGAATATCGTAGCATCTGGAGCATGTACTCGGTGCGAGGTTCAGTTGGCATATGCTATCGGCGTACCTTTCCCTGTTTCTGTCATGGTCAACACTTTCGGCACCTCACAGGTAGAGGAAAAGAAGATCGAAAAGGCAGTCAAAGATATCTTCGACTTGACCCCAGCAGGCATAGTAAAGACCTTGGATCTTAAGAAGCCGATCTACCAGAAGACTGCATCCTACGGTCACTTCGGACGGGATATCTTCTCCTGGGAGAAAACTGATAAGGCAGAGGCTATTAAAAAGGCTCTGTAATTAAATCTTTGTTCAATAAAAAAGCTGGATTTCTCAATCCAGCTTTTTTTTCAGATCTTCAATTTCAGCTTTGTTAAACTGGCCGCCGAATTTTGCAATTATAGCTGATGCGGCGATGGAGGCATAGCTTCCTGCTTCTTCCAGTGACTTCTTACGGTCAATACCATAGAGGAATCCGGCTGCAAAGGTATCTCCTGCACCAGTGGTGTCCACACATGTTGTGAAGCCTTTTACCGGAACTGGAATTGTCTCTTCACCTGGTGCCTTGATTAAAGCACCTTTATCACCAAGCTTTACAATTGCAGTGCAGTCCAGCTCAGAAAGCAGCTTTATACATTCTTCTGGATTATCGTTGTCAAAGAGGGTTGCAGCCTCTTTCTTGTTGGCAAAAACATAGTCACAGTGCTGCTGGATGATGGTTAAATAATCATCCCGGTAACGCTGGATGCTCAGCTTATCTGCCACATCAAAAGCAACCTTTATGTCATTAAGCTTGCATATATCCAAAGCCTTCATCACAGCCTGCTTCTGGTTCTCGGTGTCCCACATATAGCCGGTAAAATAGAGCATCGAAGATTCTTTCAGCTCATTCTCGTCGATGTCCTCCGGGGAGAAGTTCTTGCAGATGCCCAGGTTGGTATTCATGGAGCGCTCGTAATCGGGGGTAATCAATACAATACTGGATCCGGTATCTCCATCCTCCCGAACAATGGCAGAGGTCAGGTTCTTCCGCTCAGAAAGCCTGTCGATATAAATCTGGCCGAAATTATCGTTTCCTGCCCGGCCGCAGAGCACAACTTTTGGCCCTAATTCCGAGAGGGTGATCATAGTGTTTGCTGCAGAACCACCGCAGTAATACTTGGTCTTATATCCCTTAAGGTAATCCAGGATAGCCTGTCCCTCGTTATGGTCAATAATCTTCATTGTCCCCTTGTGGATTCCTAGGGCGGTCAAGTCCCTGTCTTCTACGCTGATAAGAATATCTGTAAGGATGTTCCCCATGCTGAAAAAGTCGTATTTCATAGCAACTAAAATATTATTTATAGAACAAAAGTTATGCAAGGGGGAAAACAGATAGTTTTTCAACATACTTATTATAAAAACTTGCCGATTAACTATTAAATTGTTATTTTATAGCTAATTACTATTGACGGGAGTTTTGGCATGGAAACAAAAAGAAGAGTTTTTTATAGTTTTCATTATGCAAATGATGTAATGAGAGCTTCACAGATTAGACAAATTGGGGCTCTTGAAGGAAATGAACCTGTTTCAGATAACGATTGGGAAGCGGTAAAGAAAAAAGGAAAAGATAGTATAGAACGATGGATAGACAAAAGCATGGAGGGACGATCTTGCCTAGTCGTTCTTGTTGGTGAAGAAACTGCCAGCCGAGAATGGGTAAAATATGAAATACAACATGCTTGGAAACGGGGCATGGGTGTTTTGGGAGTTTATATTCACAATATAAAAGATCCCCGTTGGGGAAAAGGCTCAAAGGGGCAAAATCCATTTGAATTTTTTTCATTTGGAGAAAACTCTTTTGCCAATGTTGTAAAATGTTATAATCCAAATCCAGATGATGCATATAATGATATAGCTGCTAATTTGTCGAAGTGGGTCGAGGAAGCTATACGAATAAGAACTAATTATTAAGAGGGGGTATTTTTAATGGCCTTGTTTGATAAAACAAAACTTGAACATCAAGTAAGGAAAAGTATATTATTAACAGAGGATGCCAAATATAGAAGTTTTAGTATATTTGATTCTGCTATTTTTTATGATATTTTTTTGTCCCATAGTTATAAAGATAAGGATGCTGTTTTAGGATTGGCCAACGAATTAAAAACAAAATATGGGCTTAAGGTTTATATTGACTGGGTAGAAGATAAAGAATTAAATCGTTCAATGATTGATGAAAAAACAGCCAGCATCTTGAGAGAAAGAATGATAAATTGCAAATGTCTTCTCTATGCTACATCAGAAAATGCAATAAATTCAAAATGGATGCCATGGGAAGCTGGTTTAATGGATGGTCTTAAAGGAAGAGTTGCCATATGTCCCTTGATGGGGGGACAGGATTCTAACTTTAAAGGGCAAGAATATTTATCCATTTATCCTTATGTATCTATAGATAAGGTGGATAAAACGGGAAAAGATGCTTTATGGGTAAACAAAGAGAATAAATATATTATTTTTACAGAATGGTTAAAGGGGAAAGAGCCTTATAATCATGAGTTATAAAATTTTTGTTTCATATAAATATAGCGATACGGAAGTTTATCCTCTTCATTCAAAGGTAAAAGAACTATATTCACCTACAACAGCACGTGATTATGTTGATAAACTTGAAAGTTATTTTGATAAAACAAACAACATTTATAAAGGAGAACCTGAGGGTGAAGATTTATCTCATTTGTCAGAAGATGAAATATGGGAAAAAATAAAGCCAAGAATTTTTGATAGCTCTGTTACTATTGTATTAATTTCGCCCAGAATGAGAGAACCCCATAAAGCAGAACGAGACCAATGGATACCATGGGAAATAGCTTATTCACTTAGAGAAACAACGCGAGGTGATAGAACAAGTCATTCAAATGCAATTCTTGCTGTAGTTTTACCTGATAGAAACAATGAGTATTTATATTATTCTTATCCTCAAAGTTGTTATAGAGGTTGTTCTTGTACACTTTATCAAACCCAATCTTTGTTTTCGATTCTAAGAAAAAATATGTTTAATCAATATTATCCTAAAAGAAAATTTTGTGAGGAAAGCAGGAATATATTTAACGGAGATTGTTCTTATATTTCTAGTGTAAACTGGGAGGATTTTATTATTTCCCAATGTATTATATTAATCATGCTATTCAAATAAAAGAGCATATTGAAGACTATGATATATGTAAAGAGGTTTAATTATGGATGATGATGACAGATTATATTTACAGTTTCTTCAGAATAACATAACAAGAATGAACTCTAATTCAGCTCATGCAAAAGAATGGTGCATTACTATTGTTGTTGCTCTTTTAACAGTTTTTTCACTAATTCCAATGGGCATCATTCTCTTTATAAGTTCAATAACAATTATTATTTTTTGTATTCTTGATGCTTTATATTTGCAGCAAGAGCATAAATTTATAGCAATATATAATGATTATCTTAGTTCAAATGATAATAAATCACAAGTTTATCAAATGCCAATGAATAAATATGAAAAAGGCCTATTGGGATTTTTAAAAGCGTTAAAATCTTGGTCTGTTTTACTTGTATATCCTGTCTTGCTTGTTATTTGTGGTCTGCTTTATTTGCGAATAATATTAATAGGTTCCAGCTTTTGCAATTGCATCCTCAATTAATTCCTCAATATTATCTTTTATATCATTATAAACATAAGAACTTGTTAAATATTCAGAGTCAAAGCAAGTTATATATTTAGACAACCTTTCTCCTGAATTGGTAAATAAATTATAAAAAGGGTTACTTCCTTTGTTAGATTGATTACCATATACATCTTTTAAATTATGAACATATATTCCGACAATCCCTTTATGTAGTTCATAGGCTTTTTCGATTTCATATTTAACCCAATTTCTGGTAGATGTAGTTTCCCCAATCAAAACAACAATACAAGACCGTTTTTTCATTTCATCATTTATCCATTTTTTTATTGCATCTGTATTTTTCTTTTTTACTTCTTCCCAATCATTGTCAGAAAAAGTAGAGGATTCATCTACTTTGCCCATGTTTCTTACTTGCCCAGCTCTCCAGCCATCCTTTATGTATTCAAAACTAAAGAAAACTTGTCTTTTCATTGTTTATTTATCTCCTTTATAATATCTATTATTACATCAATTAAATCAGGATTATCAATTTTTAAATCATTTAGTTTTTTAAAAGCTTTTGAATGGATTTTTGTATTATATCCAAAAGAGTTTTTGTTTTTATTTATTTTGTCCCATATTTCCTTAGCTTTGTACCCGGTTGATCCAACAGGAATAATGAATAAATTATTTTCCTTTGCTAACTCAAATTCTTCTTGGATTCCAGGAGAATTGATTAATTTTTTGTTTTCATCCAATTTACAGCCATATAGAATTATTTGAATTCCTGCTTCTAGACACATATCATTTCGATATCTAGCCCA